>OLRC01000124.1_pt1 | contig 55089 bp, 69 predicted proteins | sample 1672081 | NCBI WGS metagenome assembly OLRC01 (sample SAMEA3136643, study PRJEB25190) | human gut metagenome | biome: human gut; feature: human-associated habitat; material: faeces | place: Austria | collected 2013
GGGAAATACTAAAGCGTCAAAATTATGCTAAAAACGGGCTTCCGAAATTTGCAACTCGCCATTCGGCTCAAACAGGCAAATTTCGAAAACCCAACGCATAATTTTGACGCTTAACTATTTCCAACACCTTCTTCACATTCACTGGAACGGCTTTCTACTTTTTATTCCGTGGGTGTCGAATGCCTTACGAATGAAATGGCAAATGCGTAACCGTAGTGGCTTCCACTGGGTTGGACTTCCGGGCATTTTCATTTATTAACATCCACAGCCAGTCACGACTTGAAGGAAACAATAATCCTTATCTATTGTTTCCTTCAAGGACTGAGAGGCCGCTTCTCCAGTTAATAAATTAAATCCCAAGAATTACAGAATATCAATATATTCTCCGGCCAAAGCTTTATTCATACTTCTGACTGCACAGAATTTTCCGCACATACTGCAGGTATCACTATGATCATCTTCCGGGCTTCGGCTGTCACGGATGGCTTTGGCTGTTTCAGGGTCTAATGCACAGGCGTACTGTGCGTCCCAGTCAAGTTTCTGACGTGCTTCAGCCATTTTATCATCAATATCACGTGCTCCGGGAACACCTTTGGCGATGTCGGCAGCATGGGCAGCAATCTTGGAAGCAATGATCCCCTGTTTTACGTCATCTACATTAGGAAGCGCCAGATGTTCTGCAGGTGTTACATAACATAAGAATGCAGCACCATTCATAGCAGCAACTGCACCACCGATAGCGGATGTGATGTGATCGTAACCTGGAGCAATATCCGTAACAAGAGGGCCAAGTACATAGAACGGAGCACCCATGCAGATACTCTGCTGCACTTTCATGTTGGCAGCAACCTGATCAAGCGGTACATGTCCCGGTCCTTCTACCATTACCTGTACATTGTGGTCCCATGCACGTTTTGTAAGTTCTCCAAGACGCACCAGTTCTTCAATCTGGCATACATCGGTAGCATCGGCCAGACATCCAGGGCGGCATGCATCACCAAGGGAGATAGTAACATCATATTCTTCGCAGATATCAAGAATCTCATCATAGTGTTCGTAGAAAGGATTTTCTTCTCCGGTCATACACATCCATGCAAATACAAGACTTCCGCCACGGCTTACAATATTCATTTTACGTTTGTGTTTTTTTATCTGTTCAATCGTTTTACGTGTAATTCCGCAGTGAAGTGTGACAAAGTCCACACCATCTTCTGCGTGAAGACGGACAACGTCGATGAAGTCCTGCGCAGTCAGAGTTGCAAGATCTCTCTGATAGTGGATGACACTGTCGTATACAGGAACAGTACCGATCATAGCAGGACATTCATGTGTCAGTTTCTGGCGGAATGGCTGTGTGTTACCGTGGCTCGATAAATCCATGATGGCTTCAGCACCAAGATTTACAGCGCTCATAACTTTTTCCATTTCAATATTGTAATCCTTACAGTCGCGGGATACACCAAGGTTTACATTGATCTTGGTACGGAGCATGCTTCCGACACCCTCCGGATCAAGGCTGGTGTGATTCTTGTTGGCACAGATTGCAACCTTGCCTTCTGCAACAAGTTTCATAAGTGCTTCTGTTGTCATGTTTTCTTTTTTTGCTACAATCTCAATTTCAGGAGTGACAATTCCTTTTCTTGCAGCATCCATCTGTGTTGTGTAATTTCTCATGTGTTTGCCTCCGTTAAAAAATTAAATATAAGGTTATAATGCGTCAGCAAAAACACACAGATTTCGATGCAGGGAAACATTTCTCTACACAGATCTGAGGTTCATAAAAGAACTATGAAATTACTGACGCCTATATCAGATGGGAAAATCTGATACTTGTGTATGCGGTACAAGGTGGTGTCCCCAATGTACCGTTTCTAAACAACTCTTAACGAGTCGTTTTTATCATAGCCATTACGCCGCTTTTGTTCAGCGCTGTAATCAGCAGAAATGCAAGAATGCTTCCTGCAATGGTAGAAATCAGAAATGGAACTACATAGACGAAGATCCCGGCAGGAGTGATTCCCATAATATATACTGCAACAGGATAAGCAGCCAGGCCGCCAAGAATTCCTGTGCCGAGTGCCTCTGCAAGACAAGTCAGGCTGAGCTTGTGGCAAATGGAGTATACAAGTCCACAGCAAAGTGCTCCAACCATACTTCCGGGAAAAGCCATCATGCTGCCAAGACCAAGCAGATTTCGTAACAGGCTGGCACAAAATGCAATTCCTACACTGTACCAGGGTCCTAACGTGACTGCTGCCAGGATATTAATAATATGCTGTACAGGTGCACATTTACTGCCTGCAACCGGAAAGCTTAAGAAACTTCCGACGATGGCAAGAGCCGTAAATACACCGGCAAGAGCCAGTCGTCTTGTCCGTGAAGAGTCTGATGATAAAGTTGTGTGTGTCATAAATAAACATTCCTTTCATAAAAAAATACCCTTCATTCATAAAGCGGATGGAGGGTACAAAAAGTAAAAAAGAAGAGATGCGGGGGCATCTCTGTCAAATCAATACATGGTATGAATCCCTCCGTTGGCATTATCCAAATCAGGTAAAGGGTCGAAACGGAATTACGCTTCCTCTCAGCCGGTTTTCTCCAGCTCCCCCCTGTTTATAAAAAACTTTGTTCAATCGTTATTATAGTCTGGCATATCGGAAAATGCAAGAAAATTTTTCTGCCGGTAAGAAGAAGGGGGAGATTTCATATGCTGTTTAAAAAGTCTGGAAAAATATAAGGAATCTTCACATCCTACAGATTAAGTAATAAAAGCGGAAGCTGGTGTAAAAAACAGTTTCTGCTTTTTGTGTTCCGGTTATTCTATAGATGTCGGATGATTTGATGTATACATGACATAGAAAGATATGCTAAAATAGAAAAAGATGTTGTTATAAAAACTGTACTGGAAAAGAAGCAGCGTACAGACAGATGTATGGACTGGAGGTTCAAAAAAAGAATGAGAGAGAATAATCTAGAGAGGTTTATCAAAGCGCAGGAATCAGAATTTAAGACAGCTCTTGCAGAGATTAAGAGTGGACATAAGAGAAGTTGCTGGATGTGGTACATTTTTCCGCAGATTCAGGGGCTGGGGAGTAGCGGTACTGCAATGTACTACGCTATTGAAGACTATGAAGAAGCTAAAGCATATATAGAAAACGCGGTGACAAATGCACATTTAAGAGAGAGTTCAGAGGCACTTTTGCAACTGGAATCAGATGATGCAACCAGAGTCATGGGATGGCCTGATGATCTGAAACTGCGTTCGTCAATGACGTTGTTTGCGCTGGCGGCAAAAGAGAATGAAGTCTTTCGGAGAGTACTGGATAAGTTCTTTGATGGAAAATTAGATGCGCAGACAGTAGATATCCTGGATATGAGATATCTGGTGATGAGAATTGATGAACCGGATTTTGGATGTGAAGGAAGACCGGACGGGGTAGAACCAATGGCTAAAGTAACCCTTCTGAAGCTGAAAAGTGAAGAAGAGATTCAGTTAGAGATTCCGGATGCGGAACTTTATCAGAAGGAGATTAATGAGGGCAATGAAGTGGCATTCAGTCCGGATGGGGTTATATTAAAACTTTCATAAACTATATGAAGCTATATGTGTGAAGCGTGGGGAGAACGTAAAAATGTGTGAAAAAGATCGCGTATGTGCTACATGAAAGGGGAGAGTGTAAAAATATGAAAAATAAAAAGGAAAAGAAGCAGGAAGAGGAAGAGCTGACCGGTATGGCGGCTGTATGGGATTATCTGAAAACATTTCTGATCATATTCTGTGTTGTATTTGCAATGAACAAACTGGTGTATATCAATGCCGTGATTCCGTCGGAATCTATGCAGAATACGATTATGAAAGGAGACCGGGTGCTGGGAAACCGTCTGGCATATATCAAAGATGATCCAGAGAGATATGACATTGTAATCTTCAAATATCCAGATGATCCGTCCAAGATTTTTATCAAGCGCGTGATCGGACTGCCAGGAGAGACGGTTACCGTGAAAGACGGGAAGATTTACATTGATGGAAAAGAGCAGACACAGGCGGTAAGCTTCTGCCCGGAAGAGATGGCAGGAAGCTTCGGACCTTATGAAGTTCCGGAAGATAGTTATTTTGTAATGGGGGATAACCGGAACAATAGTCTGGATTCCAGATACTGGGATAACACGTATGTAAAGAAAGAGGCAATTCTGGCCAAAGCAGGATTCCGGTACTGGCCGCTTAATAAAGTTGGATTTGTAAATAAATCTGCAGAAAAATAGTTGCAATTGTTTTCTGTGTTTTATATAATGAATAAAGTTTTGCGAGAAAAGGCTCTGAAGCGATATCAGGGTCTTTTCTTAACGTAAACACATAGAAGGCAGCTTGAAGATGAAAGATAGCGATATACACAGATGGATATACACAGATGACGGAAAAGGAGGAAAACAGGATGGAAAAAGATATGACGGCCGGCACTCCCGGGAAGATCATTTTCAATTTTACAATGCCGATCTTTATCGGTAATATTTTTCAGCAGTTTTATAATATGGCAGATACGGTGATCGTCGGGAAATTTGTCGGTAATGCGGCACTGGCGGCGGTAGGAGCATGTGGAACACTGGTATTTCTGATCATTGGCTTCCTGCAGGGAGTTACGGCGGGATTTACGGTTGTTACAGCACAGCACTTCGGAGCCGGAAACATGAAGGCGATGAAGAAGTCTGTGGCATCCGGTGCGGTACTTACAGGGATCGTAACCGTTATTCTTACATTGCTGAGCATGATCAGTATGGCGAAGGTGCTGCATCTGATGAATACACCGTCAGACATGTATGGAGAAGCTTACGGATATATTATGGTCATTTGCGGCGGGATTGTGGCACAGGCACTTTACAATTATCTTGCAAGTGTATTAAGGGCACTGGGCGATAGTAAGCGTCCGCTTTATTTTCTTGTGATTGCGGCACTTTTGAATATTGTGCTGGATCTGGTGTTTATCATTGTATTTGGAATGGGAGCGGCAGGGGCAGCCTATGCGACAGTGATCGCACAGGGAATTTCGGGAATCCTGTGTCTGCTATATATTGCAAAGAAGGTTCCCGCACTGTATCTTCATAGAGAAGACTGGGAAATAGATAAGAATCTGGCCGGATGGCAGCTGAAGATCGGACTTCCGATGGCATTCCAGTATTCCATCACGGCGATAGGAACGATTGTTGTACAGTCTTGCCTGAATATCCTCGGTTCTACAGCTGCAGCCGGATTTGCGGCAGCAAGCAAGATCGAGCAGGTGTTTACGCAGGCCTACGTTGCGCTTGGTACAACGATGGCGACTTACTGTGCACAGAATATGGGGGCAGGGAAATATACGAGAATCCGTAAAGGATTTAAGAGTGCAACATTGATTGGATTTATTTATGCGGTTGTGACAGGTGTGATTATTTTCTTTGTCGGAAAATATATGACGATATTCTTTGTATCAGAGAATGTAAATCAGATCATGGAATATGTGGATATTTATTTGAGGTGTGTAAGCGTGTCATTCCTGCCTCTTGTTATTGTTAATTTGTATAGAAACGGAATTCAGGGAATGGGATATGGACTGCTTCCGATGACAGCGGGGATTGCAGAACTTGTCGGACGGAGCGGTGCATCGCTGATTGCATCACATTTTGGCAGCTATATGGGAATCTGTCTGGCATCTCCGGCGGCATGGGTGCTGGCGGGAACACTTCTTCTTATTATGTACTTTGAGATCATGAAAGGAAAGAAAGACAGAAATTTGAAAAATAGATAGAAAACTGAAAAGCAACTTGTTATAATAAAATGTACGAATGAACATAGAAACATTGATGGGTGAAACAGCATGAATCAAAGAGTAATAAAAAAAGTCCGCTGTAATATCTGTTCAGCGGGATGTCCGATCGATGCTTATGTAGAAGAAGGAACGCTTGTGTCGGTAGAAGGCAGCCGGGATCTTCCGGGGCAGAGTGGAGGATTATGTTCTAAAGGAGCTGCTTCCAGGCAGTATGTTTATAACAAAGACAGGATTCTGTATCCGATGAAACGGATCGGAAAAAAAGGAAGCGGGGAATTTGAACGCATATCCTGGGATGAAGCGTATCGGATGATTGCAGAGAATCTTCTCAGGATCAAAAAAGAATATGGTCCGCAGGCGGCAGCATTTTATGCGGGATATCCGAAATGGTACAGACCGGCACTTCTGCGGCTTGCCAATGCTTACGGGTCTCCGAATTACTGTACGGAATCCAGTACCTGTTTTCAGTCGGCGGCAATGGCATGGAGATCTATTTATGGAAATGACATCTGCTTTCCGGATCTGATGCATGCACAGACGGTTCTCGTATGGAGTAACAATCTGTATCATTCCAATGTGGGAATGGCAAGACCTTATCAGTCGTTAAAAGCACGTGGGGCGAAGATCATAGCCGTAGATCCAAGAGAGACCGTAACGACACAGGTAGCGGATATCCACTTGAAACTTCTGCCGGGAACGGACGGAGCACTTGCGCTGTCTATGGCACAGGTGATCATAGAAGAAGGGCTGTATGATAAAGAATTTGTAGAAAAATATGTATATGGTTTTGAAGAGTACAAAGCGTATGTGAATCAGTTTCCACCGGAAAAAGCAGAGAAGATCACCGGTGTAGATAAGAAACTGATCCGTGAAGCTGCCAGAATGTATGCATCTAACGGGCCTGCTGGGGTGATGTTTTCGGCATCTCCGGTTGTACATAATATCAATGGAATGCAGAATTACCGGGCAGTGATGTGTCTGATCGCACTTACCGGCAACTATGATATCCCGGGTGGCAATCCGTCAAGACCAGGTCCGGTGTCTCCTTGCAATGAATATGGAAAAGTAAAACGGCTAGATACGATAGAAGCCATCGGTGAGAAAGATTTTCCGGCATGGTTTGATCTCCCGTGTGAGGAAGCGCAGTGTACAAGAATTGCAGATTATATTCTGAAGGAAGAACCATATCCGTTGAAAGCTGTGGTGGGATTCGGCCTGAACCACAGAATGTGGCCGGAGCCGGAGCATTTTCAGAAAGCATTAAAAGCGCTGGACTTTTATGTGAATGTAGATCTGTTTTTCTCGGATTCAAGCAAGATGGCAGACCTGGTTCTTCCGGCAGCGTCTTCCTTTGAACGAGATGTTGTGCTGAATGGACGGGGAGGAATGTTCTTCCTGTCAGAAAAAGCAATCGAACCGATCGGAGAGGCGAAGAATGATATTGAGATCATGATCGGCATGCTTCGTGCCATGCAGTTACATGATGAAGCATTGGAACATGGCTATGAGAAATATATGGAATATATTCTGGAGCCATCCGGTGTCACACTGGAGGAATTGCGGGCGCATCCGGAAGGGGTAAAAGGACGTGTGATCATTTCGCCGGCATTTAAGAGATATGAAAAAGAAGGCTTTCATACACCATCCGGTAAGGTGGAATTTGTATCACAGATACTCGAACGTTACAAAGACAGTCACGGATATTCCGGACTTCCGGAATACAGAGATTTCCGTGAGGTGTCAGGCATGGACAGGGAAGCATATCCACTGATTCTGAATACCGGTTCCAGAAAACCACAGCTTTTCCATGCAAGAACATACCGGGTACCGTGGCTTGCAGGACTTGAAAAGGCAACACTGGTAGAGATTCATCCGGAAGATGCGAAAAAGTATGATATTGCAGATGGTGACATGGTGAGGGTATCTTCCCCGGTGGGAAGTATCTGCGGAATTGCGGCGGTTTACCTGAATAGCCAGCCGGGAATTGTACACGTCTATCATGGCAATGCAAAGGGTGAGGCAAATGATCTGATAGACAGAAATTATCTGGATCCAATTTCAGGATTCCCGGGATATAAAAGTTATTTCTGTAAAATCGAGAAAGAAAAAGGCGAGGTGAAGGCATGAGTTACCGATTAAAATTTGATCCGGATAAATGTGTCGGCTGTTATGCCTGTCATATAGCCTGTCTGGATGCACACCATGATGTGGAAGATGTAGATGCAAAGAGCCATCGGACGGTCAAAAAGGTAGTGAAAAATCAGTTTGAAAAGAATATCTGTCCGGGCTGTGCTCACTGCGGTATCTGTATCAAAGCCTGTCCGGTGCAGGCAATTTACAAAGATCCGAAGACTGGATTTGTACTGACAGACAAAGAAAAATGTATTGGATGTCATGCCTGCGAAAAGGTCTGCCCGAAAGACGTGATCCATTTTGACAAGGATGGAAAAATGGAAAAGTGTGACGGGTGTATTGAAAGAATCAGGGAAGGGCGGGAACCTGCCTGCGTCAGAGTCTGTTTTCCCGGTGCGATTACACTGGAATAAAGACGAATAGATAAAAAGGTGAGACTGATAAAAGTAAGAATAGATGAAACTGGATAAAGCTAAGTAAAGAGAGATAAGGATAAAGGCGTATGTTAAAAATCAAGGAATATGTGAAGGCAGAAAGTCTGGAACAGGCATATGAACTGAACCAGAAGAGGACGAACTGCATTCTGGGCGGTATGTTGTGGCTTAAGATGTCGAACCGGAATGTACAGAAAGCGATTGATCTGTCCGGACTCGGTCTGAATCAGATCGAAGAGACAGAAGAAGAATTCCGGATCGGATGTATGACGACACTCCGTGAACTGGAATGTCATGAAAGATTGAACCAATGGTGTGAAGGCGCAGTAAAAGATGCGGTCAGTGATATTGTCGGCGTACAGTTCCGGAATCTTGCAACGATTGGTGGAAGTATATTCGGACGCTATGGATTTTCGGATGTACTGACGGTGTTTCTTGCAATGGACAGTTACGTAGAACTGTATAAAGGAGGGATTGTTCCATTACAGGAATTTGCGCAGATGAAAAGAGACAATGACATTTTAGTCAGAGTCATTGTAAAAAAGGATCAGAGAAATATGATCTATCTGGCACATAGAAATTCCAAGACAGATTTTCCGGTATTGACATGTGCGGTTTCAGTAAATGCTGAAAATGGATGCGTATGTATCGGTGCAAGACCGCAGAAGGCGGTCCGACTGGAACTGACAGAAGCAGTCAGAGAAAAAGTATGGAGTGGTGTCTGTACTGAAGAAGAGATGAAGAAAGAGGCAGAATGCATTGCTTCACAGGTGAAGACGGACAGTAATATGCGCGCCGGCAAAGAATACAGAAGCCGTCTGGCATATGTTCTGATCCGCAGGACATTGGAAGCACTGAATGCAAAAGGAGGAGATCAGTAGGATATGAAAGTAAAGATTCTTTTAAATGGGACAATGAGAGAAGCGGAAATATCCAGCGATCAGCTTCTGATCGATTTTGTCAGGGATCATGGATGCTATAGTGTAAAACGTGGATGTGAGACGTCGAACTGCGGTCTGTGTACAGTGTTTGTAGATGATAAACCGGTATTATCCTGTTCGATGCTGACAGCCAGAGTCGACGGATGCAAGGTAGATACGTTAGAAGGACTTCAGGAAGAAGCAAAAGAATTCGGTGCATTTGTTGCAGATCAGGGTGCAGAACAGTGCGGTTTCTGCAATCCGGGAATGATCATGAATGCAATTGCCATGTTCCGCGAGAATCCGGAGCCGACAAGAGAAGAGATCAAGGCATATCTTGCGGGAAATCTTTGCAGATGTTCCGGATATGAAGGACAGCTTCGTGCAATGGAAGCATTTATCGAATACAGAAAGAAAGGAGAAAGATCATGAAAGCAGTCGGACAACCGATAAGAAAAAAAGACGCAATGGCACTGGTGACAGGAAAACCGGTATTCATGGATGATCTTGCTCCAAAGGACTGCCTGATCGTAAAGGTACTCCGAAGCCCGCATGCCAATGCGATCGTAAAATCAGTAAAGACAGATGTGGCAAAAAGAGTGCCGGGGATCGAAGATATCTACACGTGGGAAGATGTACCACATGAAAGATTCACCACAGCGGGACAGACATATCCCGAACTCAGTCCGTATGACCGTTTGATCCTTGACCAGCATGTCAGATATGTGGGAGATCCTGTGGCAATCGTGGCAGGAGAGAATGAAGCGTGCGTGGATAAGGCACTTAAGATGTTGAAAGTAGAGTATGAAGTACTTCCGGCAGTACTGGATTTCCATACGGCAAAAGATAACGAAGTACTGGTACATCCGGAAGACAACTGGAAGGCACTTTGCCAGGTCGGCGCAGATAATAAGCGGAACTTATGTGCATGTGACAGCACTGAAGACGGGAATGTAGAGGCAGTGCTGGCTGACTGTGATGAAGTTGTGGAAGGCACCTATCATGTAAGAGCAGCGCAGCAGGCCATGATGGAGACATTCCGTACGACATGCTTTATGGATGCTTATGGAAGACTGAATATCTTAAGCTCTACACAGATTGTATATCATGTAAGACGTATCATTTCCAATGCACTTGGAATTCCGAAATCCAGGATCCGTGTCAGCAAACCGAGAATCGGAGGCGGATTTGGTGCAAAGCAGTCGGTCGTGGCGGAATTATTCCCGGCATTTGTCACATGGAAGACGGGAAAAGCTTCGAAGATGATCTTTACAAGAGAGGAATCGCAGATCGCATCGTCTCCGAGACATGAGATGGAAGTACATGTCCGTCTGGGTGCATCGAAGGAAGGAAAGATCCGTGCGATCGATGTATATACACTGTCGAATACAGGCGCTTACGGAGATCACGGACCGACGACTGTTGGATTGTCCGGTCATAAATCGATCCCGTTGTATAGTTCGGCAGAAGCACACCGTTTTACATACGATGTTGTGTATACCAATCATATGGCTGCCGGAGCATACAGAGGATATGGCGCGACACAGGGAATCTTTGCAGTGGAATCTGCAGTAAATGAAATGGCAGAACGATTACATATCGATCCGGTAGAATTCCGTCTAAAAAATATGGTAAGAGAAGGCGATGTGATGCCTGCATATTACGGCGAGACGGCACAGAGCTGTGCACTTGACCGCTGCCTGGAGCGGACTGCGGAACTGATCGGCTGGAAGGACAAGTATCCGTGTAAAGACATGGGAAATGGTAAAGTTCGAAGCGTCGGTATTGCAATGGCAATGCAGGGGTCCGGAATCTCGGGCGTAGACGTCGGCTCCGCAACAATCAAGATGAATGATGACGGATTCTATACACTGATGATCGCGGCAGCAGATATGGGAACCGGATGCGATACGATCCTGGCACAGATGGCAGCAGAGTGTCTGGACTGTCCGGTGGAAAGAATTGAAGTACTCGGTGCCGATACAGATGCGTCGCCATATGATTCCGGATCTTATGCGTCAAGTACTACGTATATAACAGGTAAGGCAGTAGAAAAAGCATGCCAGAAGCTGATTGCCAGAATCCTTGAGATTGCATCAGGAATGCTGGAGGCACCTGTGGAAGAACTGGTATTTGCAAGCGATCATGTAGAATGGCCGAAAGAACAGAAGAGTGTATCATTGGAAGATATCGGTACGAAATCCATGTGCGGTAATGGCTGTGCGCTTGAGGTGACAGAAAGTAATACGTCTCCGACATCACCGCCGCCATTCATGGCAGGGGCAGTAGAGATCGAACTCGACAAAGAGACCGGTCATGTGGAAATCCTGGATTATAAGGCTGTCGTAGACTGTGGAACCGTTGTCAACCCGAATCTTGCAAGAGTGCAGGCAGAAGGCGGGATTGTACAGGGGATCGGAATGACGCTTTATGAGAATATCCAGTATAATGAAAAGGGAAGAATGCTGAATAACTCATTCATGCAGTATAAAGTACCATCCAGAAGAGATATGGGAAATCTGCAGGTCGAATTTGAAAGCAGTTATGAACCGACCGGTCCATTCGGTGCCAAATCCATCGGAGAGATCGTAATTAACACTCCGGCACCGGCGCTTGCACAGGCGATTGCGAATGCAACCGGCATCTGGTTCAAAGATCTTCCAATCACCAGCGAACAGATTGCAATGGGCGTTCTGGAGAAAAAACTGGCAAAATAAAATATATTAGAAAAATATATAGTGAAACTACTTGCAATCAGACGCAAAAGTTATTACAATATTGGGTAACGTTTAGAAAAATATGTGGAGGCCGCTAAGATGCAGTTATTAAAAGACAGAATCCGCAAGGATGGCAAGATAAAAGAAGGAAATGTCTTAAAAGTGGACAGCTTTCTGAATCATCAGATGGATGTAAAGTTATTTCAGGAGATTGGAAAAGAATTTAAGAGAAGATTTGCAGATGAAGAGATCACAAAGATTCTTACCATAGAAGCTTCCGGTATCGGCATCGCATGTGTTGCAGCAGAAGTATTTGATGTTCCTGTTGTATTTGCTAAGAAGACACAGACCAAGAATATTGCCGGAGATGTGTACACTACAAAAGTAGAATCATTTACACACGGAAGAGTGTATGACATTATTGTTTCAAAAGAATTCCTCGGAAAAGGTGACAAGGTACTTCTGATCGATGATTTCCTTGCGAATGGAAAAGCTCTGGAAGGACTTGCAGAACTGGTTACAAAGTCAGGAGCCGAGCTTGTCGGAGCCGGAGTTGTGATCGAGAAGGGATTCCAGGTCGGAGGAGATATCATCCGTTCCAAAGGTATTCATCTGGAGTCATTGGCGATCGTAGAAAGCATGGATGAAAAGACAGGAGAAGTGGTTTTCCGCGACTAATAGATAAAAATTCAAAGGATTTTTAAGGGAATGTGAGGCTTTCATATTCCCTTTTTTTTATTCCTATGCTATACTTTATGATAAGTATGTGAATGCATAAAGAGAACTTATGGTAAGGAGTAAGAACTTATGAAAAGAGTATTGTTAAAACTCAGCGGGGAGGCTCTCGCAGGCGATAAAAAGACAGGATTTGACGAAGCTACCTGTATGGGTGTAGCCAAGCAGGTAAAGCAGCTTGTAGATGATGGGGTACAGGTTGCAATCGTAACAGGTGGAGGTAACTTCTGGAGAGGAAGAACCAGTGAGACGATCGACCGTGTGAAGGCTGACCAGATCGGAATGCTTGCAACAGTTATGAACTGTATCTATGTATCTGATATTTTCCGTTATGCAGGTATGAAGACAGAAGTATTTACACCGTTCGTATGCGGTGCATTTACCACACTGTTTTCCAAGGATGCAGCAGTAGAAGCATTGAATGAAGGAAAAGTTGTATTCTTTGCAGGCGGAACAGGACATCCATATTTTTCAACAGATACAGGTGCAGTTTTAAGAGCCATTGAGATCGAAGCAGATGCAATGTTACTGGCAAAAGCAATTGATGGTATCTATGACAGTGATCCGAAGGTAAATCCGGAAGCGAAGAAGTACGATGAGATATCTATTCAGGAGATTATCGATAAGAAGCTGATGGCAGTAGATCTTACCGCTTCTATCATGTGTCTGGAGAATAAGATGCCGATGTTGGTATTCGGATTAAATGAGGAGAACAGCATTGTTGAGACAATGAAGGGTACATTTACAGGAACAAAAGTAACTGTATAAAAATGCAGATAAGCAGATAAAAGGAGATAACACTATGAATGAAAGATTAAAACCATTTGAAGAAAAAATGAAGAAAACAATCGGAAATCTGGACGGAGAACTTTCTGCAATCCGTGCAGGTCGTGCAAATCCGAACGTTCTGAATAAGATCATGGTAGACTATTATGGAACACCGACACCAATCCAGCAGGTAGCAAACGTATCCGTACCGGAAGCACGTATGATTCAGATCCAGCCATGGGAAAAGAAAATGGTAAGAGAGATTGAAAAAGCAATCATGACTTCAGATCTGGGGATTAATCCGACGAATGACGGAACAACTGTACGTCTTCTTTTCCCTGAATTAACAGAAGATCGAAGAAAAGAACTGGTAAAGGATGTTAAGAAAAAGGGCGAAGCAGCCAAAGTTGCGATTCGTAATATCCGTCGTGATGGAATCGATTCTGTTAAGAAACTGAAAGGTTCCGATGTGTCAGAAGATGAAATGAAAGATATGGAAGATGATCTTCAGAAACTGACAGACAAATATGTAAAAGAAGTTGATAAAGCTGTAGAAGCAAAATCAAAAGAGGTTATGACAGTATAAGACCTGTAAGAGATAAAAGCAGTATACAACAGGAGGGGGATAAGGTCCAGATGCTCTGGAAACTGTCCCCTCTGTTCTTGTATATCTATTGTTATTAGGAGGAAATAATCATATGAATGTGCCACAACATGTTGCAATCATATTGGATGGAAACGGACGCTGGGCAAAAGCAAAAGGAATGCCGCGCAATTACGGTCATGCACAGGGCAGTAAGAATGTAGAGCGTATCTGCGAAGAAGCGTGGAGAATGGGCATTAAATATCTGACGGTCTACGCATTTTCCACAGAGAACTGGAATCGTCCGGACGATGAAGTTAATGCTCTGATGAAGCTGCTTCGTAATTACATGAAGACCTGTCTGAAAACGGCTGCAAAGAATGATATGAAAGTCCGCGTGATCGGGGATGTCACAAGACTGGATGAAGACATTCAGAAGAGAATTCTGGAACTGGAAGAAGCAACAAAGAATAATGGCGGTCTGAATTTCCAGATCGCGATTAATTATGGAAGCCGTGATGAGATGATCCGTGCGATCCGTAAGATTGCAAAAGACTGCGTGGATGGAAAAGTGGATCCGGCTGAGATCAAAGAAGAAACATTTGAGCAATATCTGGATACAAAAGGAATCCCGGATCCGGATTTGATGATCCGTACCAGCGGGGAGCTTAGGCTTTCCAATTATCTGTTATGGCAGCTTGCCTATACAGAATTTTATTTTACAGATGTTCCGTGGCCGGATTTCAGTAAAGAAGAGCTGGAAAAGGCGATTGAAACATACAATCACCGTGACAGACGTTATGGTGGTGTGAAGGAGGAAGAAGAACAGAATGTTTAAGACGAGATTATTAAGTGGGATTGTTCTGGTTATCATCTTAATTGTAACGGTTGGAACCGGCGGTGGTTTACTGTTTGGATTTCTGGCACTGATCAGTCTGATCGGACTGTCAGAGCTTTATAAAGTTGTGGATGTGCAGAACAAGATATTAGGACTTACCGGTTATCTGGGAGCTGTTGTATATTATGGAATTTTATATACCGGACAGATGCAGTATGTGACACTTCTTACGATTGCATTTCTGGTAGTACTGATGGCGGTGTATGTGTTTTCATTCCCGACATTTAAGGCAGAGCAGGTAATGATGGTGTTCTTTGGCGTATTCTATGTTGCAGTGATGTTGTCTTATGTGTACCAGACCAGAATGCTGGAAGACGGAGCCGTTGCAGTATGGCTGATCTTTTTAAGCTCTTGGGGGTGTGATACCTGTGCGTACTGTGCAGGCATGCTTCTTGGAAAACACAAGATGGCACCGAAGTTAAGCCCAAAGAAATCCGTAGAAGGCGGAATCGGCGGAATTGTCGGAGCTGCATTACTGGGTGCAATCTTTGCAGTTGCAGCAAATAAGATTACAGGAGCTGGTGTGAATCCGGCACAGTATGCGGTTATTTGCGGAGTCGGCGGTATGATCTCGCAGATCGGAGATCTGGCAGCTTCAGCGATCAAACGTAATCATGATATCAAAGATTACGGGAAACTGATCCCGGGACATGGCGGAATCCTTGACAGATTTGACAGTGTTATCTTTACAGCACCGATCATTTATTATCTTGCAACATTCCTTGCAGGAAGATTGTAGGAGGTAAGTATGAAAAAGATAGCAATTTTAGGTTCTACAGGTTCCATTGGAACACAGACCCTGGAAGTGGTAAGAGAGAATGGAGATATCGAAGTACTCGGACTGGCTGCAGGCAGCAATATCAAGATGCTGGAAGAACAGATCAGGGAATTCCACCCACAGATCGTGGCTGTATGGTCGGAAGAAAAAGCAGACGAATTACGTGTTAATGTAGCAGATACAGATACAAAGATTGTTGCAGGCATGGATGGACTTCTGGAAGTTGCAACGATGAAGGGAACAGAGATCCTTGTAACGGCTGTTGTCGGTATGATCGGTATCCGTCCGACAATTGAGGCAATCAAAGCAGGAAAAGACATTGCACTTGCCAATAAAGAGACGCTGGTAACGGCAGGACATATCATTATGCCGCTGGCAAAAAAGATGGGAGTATCCATTCTTCCGGTGGACAGCGAGCACAGTGCAATCTTCCAGTCTTTACAGGGAAATAATCACGGAGCACTTCATAAGATACTTCTGACAGCATCCGGCGGACCGTTCCGTGGAAAGAAATCGGAAGAACTGATGGAGATCAAGGTGGAAGATGCATTGCAGCATCCCAACTGGTCAATGGGACGTAAGATCACGATCGATTCATCTACAATGGTAAACAAAGGTCTTGAAGTTATTGAAGCCAAGTGGTTATTTAATGTAGATGTGGATCAGGTACAGGTTGTGGTACAGCCGCAAAGTATCATTCATTCGATGGTAGAATATGTAGACGGCGCAATTATTGCAGAACTTGGAACACCGGATATGAAGCTCCCAATCCAGTATGCACTGTATTATCCGGAAAGAAGATTCCTTCCGGGGGACAGAGTAGATTTCTGGACACTGGGCAAACTGGAATTTGAGAAGCCGGATACAGACACATTCTACGGACTGGAACTTGCATATGAAGCAGGAAGAAAAGGCGGAAGTCTTCCGACTGTATTCAATGCGGCAAATGAACTTGCAGTCAGCCAGTTCCTCAACAGAGAGATCAAGTATCTGGAAATCACGGAGATCATTGAGGACTGTATGAAAGCGCATAAGAATATTGAAAATCCAACGCTGGAACAGATTCTGGAGACAGAAGCAGCGACCTATGAGAGAATCAACAGCAGGAGGTAACAGTAAATTTGGGAATTATATTAGCAATCTTATTATTCAGCTTCATCATATTTTTTCATGAGCTTGGTCATTTCTTACTGGCGAAGAAAAATGGAATTGATGTAGATGAGTTTGCTATAGGAATGGGACCGGCAATCTATTCAAAAGAATATAAAGGGACCAAATACGCCGTGCGTATCCTTCCGATCGGAGGGTTCTGTGCGATGGGGGAAGACGAAGAAGCGAATGATTCGCCGAACAATTTTAATAACAAATCTGTCTGGGCGAGAATCTCTGTCATAGCGGCAGGGCCTGTGTTCAACTTTATCCTGGCTTTTATATTTGCTGTGATCATTACAGCGATGGTCGGCTATGATAAGCCGGTGATCGGAGCAGTAGAATCAGGCTATCCCGCTGCAGAAGCAGGCCTGAAAAAAGGTGATGAGATCGTACAGATGGGAAACAAAAAGATCCATATCTTCCGTGAAGTCAGCTTTTACAATCAGTTTCATTCTAATGAGGATGTGGCTGTTACCGTGTTAAGAAACGGAAAAGAAAAGACGGTCACACTGACACCGAAGATGGATAAAGAACTGGGCTATAAGAGATTAGGAATAGGAAGTTCCGGTTATAGCAAGGCAAATCTGTTGACGGCTTTTCAATATGGCGGATATGAAGTGAAATTCTGGATATGTACAACTGTCGATAGCTTGAAGATGCTTGTGACAGGCCAGATTGGAGTAAATGAACTTTCGGGCCCTGTGGGAATTGTAAGTACTGTAGATACAACCTATAAAGAAAGCCGTTCTTACGGAGTATTTGCAGTTGTGGTACAGATGTTAAATATGGCAATATTGTTGTCTGCGAATCTTGGAGTTATGAATTTGCTGCCACTCCCGGCATTAGATGGGGGACGTCTGGTATTTCTTTTTGTGGAGGCAATCAGAGGAAAACGTGTGCCACCAGAGAAAGAGGGATATGTACATCTGGCAGGAATCATACTATTGATGTTGTTGATGGTATTTGTAATGTTTAATGATATTAATAGAATATTTTTGGGCAGGTAGAAGTGCTGGCAGATCTATCAAAAAATCATCCCCCTTAGGTAGAAAATAGATAAAGTCTACTTAAGGGGGACTTTTGATACCAAAGTATACAAAAGAGAACATTATTTGTTTTCGGAATTACATTCCGGCAAACCGGTAATACTGGTTAGCAGTGATAATATTCCGGCCAGCATGGATGTGGAAATTACTAATTTCGTGTCTATCTGCCCAAGTACAGTTACGGTTCCAATTGTTGCTATGGCGGTCTGCGCGACAGTCTTTATTGCCCTGATACCGGCACATTTAGCCCATTTTTTCCAATCTTTTGCTTTCATGTTACCATCCTTTCTTTTCAGGGTTGATTAAGCCGTTTATCATTAGAGCGATTCGATTATTATCCATACAGTTCAGCAATTCGTGATACGCCTACATAAATTTCGGAAATTTTATACCATGTAGTATAATCGACTGTTCCGGTCTGTGGCAGTCCGAATACTTTCTGGAATGTACGGACTGATTCTGCAGTTGCAGGTCCGTAAATCCCGTCAGCAGTAATTTTCGGAATAGCAGGATAAGCACCTGCTATGACATTTAATTGTTCCTGCATCTGCAAAACTTTATTGCCGGAAGAACCAATTTCCAGAGTATAGCCAGGCCAGGAGGATGGGATGCCGGAGATGGCTTCGGCGGTGTTAATGTACATGTCGTCACCGTAGTAGTAACGGAGAATTTCGATAGGGGAATAGCCCTGGTCGCCTAGGGATTTGGATCCCCATTGGGTCAACCAAATTGTTATAACCTATAAAGTACACGCAAGCTCTTGATTTTACTGGGTTTGCGTGTACTTTACCTGTATAAGAAAAAGTAGATTTTAAGAGAATTGTTCTTGCGATCGTAGATAATCTTGTCGATGATCTGCTTTAGGGCTTCGTTCTTTTGCACGTATGTATAATTGTTGGAGATGAGAATATCGTACACACTCCGGACCTTCTGCAGCATGGAATCCGCTGGATCCTGATCAGATTTATGCGCTGCCTTTTTCAATTCCTTTAATTGTTGTTCTAAAGATTCCCGTTCTTTCTGAATGATAGCTTTATTCGCTTTATATTCTTCCAGTGTATCAATCCCTTCCCGGTAGGAGGCTTTTATTCGTTCCTCTTTGCCGGTTAAACTTTCCAATTGTTCTGTTATAGCCTTGCGCTCATCAAACTGCTCTGTGGGTTGATATTCACGCAATTCATAGACAATATCTTTGGTATCCAATACTTCTTTGATACTGGCCAGAACTTCCTTTTCAAGAACCAGTGAGCTGATGCCGTTCGGTTTTTTGCATTTTCCTTTGCTATATCCGTAGCAGGAGAAGTAAGAATATTTTTCCCCATTGACTCGTTTCATAGTGGTTGAGGTTAAGGTGCGTCCGCAATCCGGGCATTTCAGCAGTCCGGAAAGCCAATGCTTATAAGTGGAAGAGGGGCGCTTGCCGACCGGCTTGTAGGTGGCTTTAAATCGTTCCTGTGCCGATTCAAATAATTCCTTTGATATGATAGCCGGCTGTTGTCCTTCTGTAACAATCCATTCGTCCTTATCCTTGATACGATTGGTACTGTTCTCTGTCCGGTTCCACCGGATCATGCCACAATAGGAAGGATTCTGGATGATGTATTCGACAGATCTTCGCTCAAATGGCTTTCCGTGCGAAGTCTTGAGTCCTAAAGAATTTAGGTATCTGGCGATATCAAAGAAGCTCATGCCTTCATTTGTGTATTTTTCGAATATAGTCCGAACAATCTTTGCTTCTTCCGGAACAATCACCGGCGGCTTGCCATGCTCCACAACCTTGTAGCCAAGCGGCGGACGTGCCTGGTATGCTCCACGGAGTGCATTTTCTTTCATACCTCGATACACTTCGCCGGATAATCGAATAGAGTAGTATTCGTCCATCCATTCGATGATACGCTCGATCAGGCTGCCAAAGGGATCATCGGAGAGTGGTTCAGATACACTCACGACATCTACATTGTGCTGTTTTTTTAAAAGAGACTTGTATACGATGGATTCTTCCTGATTCCGGGCAAATCGTGAAAACTTCCATACCAGGATCAGATCGACTGGATGGCCATCACCTTTGGCCAGTCCGATCATCTCCTGGAAGCCGGGACGCTTATTGGCTTTTCTTCCGGAGATACCTAGGTCCGTGAAGATCTTCAGGATTACAATATTGTTCTTGGCTGCATAGTCCCGGAGGAGGTGCTCCTGGGAGTCCGGGGAAATTTCTTCTTGATCGTGAGTGGATACCCGGATGTAGCCGTATGCATATTTTACGCTCATTGTATCACCTTTCCTTCTTAAGTGTACGTAAAAATGGGTACAAAAATAACACCTATACGGTGCCAGATTTTTGTGATACAATAATCTTGTTGAGGGAGTACTGTATCGAGCGAATCCTTCGCCGTATATATTACTCGGGATTTTCCCTGGTGTTTGGTAGACACCGGGGAATTTTTATTTAATAGCAGTTTTTACATGGTCTTGATTTTCCACTTTGAGCTATCGTTCCGCTATATATAGTAGAGGAACGTCCCAAGCTTGGACAATCCGGAGTTGAATGATATACCTGTCCGTTAGGAACCCAATATACCGTTCCGCCTGCTTGTTGCTGTGCTTGTGCCTGCTGTTGCTGTGCTTGCGCTTGAGCAGCGGCCTGAGCTTGTTGTTGAGCTTCGGCTTGTGCCTGAGCTTGAGCGGCAGCCTCGGCTTCAGCTTTTGCCTTAGCAGCGGCAGCTTCTTGAGCAGCTTTTTCCTGAGCAGCCTTTTCTTGAGCGGCTTTTTCCTCAGCTTCTTTTTTGGCCTTTTCTTCAGCTAAACGCTTTTGTTCTTCTTTTGCTTTTTTAGCAGCTTCCTCAGCCTTTTTATCTTTGACAGTAATAGTAGCAGCATTGCTATCAATAGAATCGTTAGCAGTGAATGTTACGGTAGCAGTACCGACCTTTTTGAAAGATACAATAGCCTTGCCGTCCTTATATTTCAATTTTGCAATATCATTATCGGACAGAGTCAGCTTCTCGATTTTAGCATCGGAAGGCGTTGGAGTGATTTTTACCTCAACAGTTTCTGAAACATCGAAAGTTGTTTTTCCCCAATCTGCCTGAATATCTGTAAGGCTTGAAGAATTTGTACCCCAGATAAACAGTAAGAGTGAGGTGATGAATATAATAATACTTATTATAAAATTTCTCTTTCTTGTTCCAGAATAATCTTTTTTAATAAGATAGTAGATAATAAATCCGATTGCCGGAATCCAAGCTAAAGAATATAATCCAATCAATAAGCAGACAACAAAGAAGCCAATTATCCAAGTTAAACATCCATTCTTTTTCATAATATCATTCCTTCCAAGTTTTAATATTTTAGGAAATTTTTAGTTAAAAGAAAGTCTGCGCACTTCATTCGCAATATTAGTGTTGCATTTAATTTCTTTTTGAATTTTTGTACCTGTTTCGGCGGACTCAAATACAAGAAAGGCTACAGTGTCTAATTCCTGTTGCTTGGTAGTAGTTGTTGTGTTTACCTTTGTTTTCTTCCCAAGAGATGCGCCAACCATTGCACCTACAGGGCCTGCAACAGCAGCGCCAACTAATGCGCTTCCTGCTCGACCGTGAGTCTTGTTTTCCCCTGTTGTCTTACTGATTAGATTATATTGAGGACCATCCCAGATAAAATCAACTAACTTAAATTTTCCAGCGCCTTCTTGAAATGCTTTTCCGAAGTAATATAGCCCATTTCCAGATTTTCTGAATTTAAGACCGCCTATGTCATACTGAGTTTCAGCTTTTTTCAAAGCCTTAATGCGGTCATTCTCAGCTTTTTGCAGAGCTCGTTCTTTTTCTTTCTCAGCTTTTTGAGCTTGTTGCTCTTCCCATTCTTCTAAATAAGCCTCTGGTGTTTTCTTATTGTATTCTTCAAAGAATTTTCGATCATCATCAGAGAGAGAGGTCATTTCACCTTTTTGAATTTTTTGCATTAAATCTGTGCTTCTGGATACATTGTCCCATCCTGCTTTTAATTTGTCAAAAAATCCCATTTTTCTTCATTCCTTTCGTTCTTTCTTACGTATATTCAATCAAATATCTCCGCCATATAAATACTTTCGTATCAAGAGGGCAATATATTTATGGTTAGAGATACTGAATTGACCATTATAAATCATCGCCATACAAATAGTGATGCTCAGCTCGTTGGAACATATCACAATGTTCTTGGAGAAATTTAACACGCTTTTGATCACGAGCAATCCGTTTCTTTAATCGCCTTCTTTCTGCTTGCAGTTGTTTAATACGATCAAGATAGATTTGAGCCGGTTCTGGATCTTTGTGCAGATGATGAGCGTAGTATTCAATTTCTTGAACATTATCTTTTGAAAAGTCATCATTCTTTATATGGCTCATGGCATGTTCATATGCCTTAAGCTGAGATTCATAATTTAATCCGGCATTGATCAGTATCGTGTAGCTTCCGTCCTCGTTCGGAACAACCATTTCATTTCCTTTTTTACTAGGAAAGTCCATAAGAACGACATTAACATCCGGTGTCGTCAATATCACCACGTTCCTTTCGTTTTAGCGCGAGAGCCATGCTGTGCAGAGCTCTTAAGTCGTCCGGATCCATATCTTTCTGGACATCGAACAGCGCTTTCAGTTCTTTGTTTTCAAATATTTCTTGTGCTACCTGTGCAGTTTCATCATTTAAATAATACTTTTCTGTATCTGATTCATTTCCTGTCATTAAATAGTCGACAGATACATTGAAGTAATCAGCAATTTTCTTTATTTTCGTAGCATTAGGTGTACTGTTTCCTAATTTACTGATATACCCCTTTCCGAATCCAAGAGTTTCTTCGAGCTTGTTCATTGATATTCCATAGTCTTTGCACAAGCTTTTAATACGTTCTTTCATATTTTTGGGCCCTTTCTGAAAAAATCGCAAAAACTTCTTGACATTCTGAATATATCGCGTATAATAAAATTACAAGTTCTGAAAAAATCGCAAAAATAATCAGAATGGCAAATATGCTATTTATTTGTTTGTGGTAATTCAAATTATAGGATATTTTCAGAAGTTAGTCAATAATATTTAGTGATTTTTTCAGAACTTATATTGAAAAAGGAGGTGTAAATTTGATTTACGAAAATATTTGTAAACTTGCAAAAGAACGTGGGATTTCGATTAACAAGTTAGAGGAAAAAGCAAATGTATCGACGGGCAGTATTTGCAAATGGGGAAATAGTGTGAGTCCAACAGTTAAAAACATTAAGAAAGTAGCCGATATTCTGAAATGTACTGTGGATGAATTAATTTCAGCAACAGATGAAACAGGTTCAAAAGAATGGAGGGAGTAGAGAACCACAGTGAATATAAATGTTATTTGTTTTTTGATAGTAACATTCATAGCAATAATATGTGGGGCGATTGAATATAAGATGAAGCTCCCAGATTGGAAGCTTCTGATAGCATGGACTATTCTGATGGAAGTATTAGCGGTTCTCCTTTTAATAAGCAGGCTAATGACTTAGCGATTCCATTGAAGAGTTCGTGAGCGCCAGTAAAGTCGTTAGATTCGATTTTGTCATTTAAATCATCTAAAAACGGCCATAAAGATTGTGGAGTATAGGCGTATATGTGGAAAAAGCTTTCAGCACATTCTTTTCTAGCCGTTGAAGAAGAATAGGAAATGTATTTCCCGACTTTAGAAATAAAATCTTCGATGGTTGCGGCTCGAGCGGCATTGTATGTACTGGAATGCTTCTCTTGAATATCAAGCTCTCGTAGTTTGAGCTGATGGCGATTAGTAAGAATGGTTGTGATTGCAGGACTAATGATAGAAATAGCCAAGGCAATCCAAGCAGCAGTAGCGCTCCAATCAATTTGATGTCCCATAAAAAATCTCCTTTCATAAATACTCAGCGTGGAAGTGCTTGTATATAGAGTATAGGAGAGATCGGAGAAAGATGCAACAAGTACAAACCATTCCACATAACCTATAAAGAGGTGATGCAGTTTGAAACATATAAACATCGTGATCATCGATGGAGTAGAGAGAGACATGGCTACATTATCTGCAGAGGAACGAGAAAAAATCGTGAATGAGTTGAATCGTGTAGCTGTTGGATATCTGGGATACCAGAAAGAGAAAACCGCTTAGGCGGTAGGGGAGGTGGACAAGCATGAAAAGAAGAGGACCAAGAACAAAATGGCAGAGAATCATCAGAGAAACGGTGTTAGAGATCCTGATCGGCGCCGCAATCGGACTTGCATTTGATGCAATGTTATTTATCTGGTTGCTTGTAAGGTGAAGGAGGTGAGGACATTGCAAGAGATACCAAGGTTGATGGATGATTATGAATTCCGGAAAGAACTGGAAAGAATCCGGGAGCACTTAGATGCAATCAGTAAGGAGTCAAACACCGTAGAGGTGCGGAGAAACTACCTGATCAGCTGGGTGACAATACCATCAGCAAAAATCTATACGTCGGATCAGTTAAGACAGATATTTGATCTGACGTGGAAATAAGAAGAGCACCCGTATAAGCCGGCAAGCTTTGGGCGCTCTGGAAAATAGTCAATTTAAGTATAAACAGAAAAAGGAGAATAGTCAAATGGCAGAAGAAAAGAAATATGAAATTACAATATCAGATCTGAGTGCATATATAGGAGCAGCAGCATTCGAGATACTTCCGGAAGATGCAAAGGAAGAGGATGTTAATAAATATGCTATGGTTGCAGCTGGTATCACGGACCGAGTTGCCAAGCATCTGGATGGCTCAGATCCATTACCAGAGGATCATGTGGCTTTGGCAAAAGAGATGGGACAATTCATTAATGAACTTGGAATGGTTTGCGAAAAGATTGTTCAAGCTGCAATGGAGGAATAGAGATGGCAGATAGTATCAAGATTAATAAGTTGGAAATTGAAAATGTGAAGAGAATCAAAGCCGTAAAGATTGAACCGACAAAGAACGGATTAACGATCGTCGGTGGGAATAACAATCAGGGAAAGACCTCTGTATTGGATTCTATTGCCTGGGCGCTTGGAGGAGATAGATACAAGCCTTCCAATGCAACCAGAGACGGATCAACGATACCGCCAAATTTACATATTGTTATGAGCAATGGTTTGGTTGTAGAGCGCAAAGGAAAGAACAGCAGCTTAAAGGTAACAGATCCGAACGGAAACAAAGGCGGACAGCAGCTGCTCAATGATTTTGTAGAACAGCTGGCATTAGATCTTCCGAAATTTATGGAATCCTCCGGAAAAGAAAAAGCACAGACATTGTTGAAGATTATCGGTGTAGGTGATCAGCTGACAGCTTTAGAGCAACAGGAAAAAGAACTTTACAATGAAAGATTGTATGTAGGACGTACAGCTGATCAAAAAGTAAAGTTTGCAAAAGAACAGCCGTATTATCCGGACGCTCCGAAAGATCTGGTGTCTCCATCAGATCTGATCAAACAGCAGCAGGAGATTCTTGCAAGAAACGGTAAGAATGAGGAATACCGCCGGAATGCAGTGAATATGAAAGCGGAATACGATTCCCTGAATATGGAGATTGAGAATCTCAGAAAGATGATTCAGGAGAAGATGGAACGGCATGAGGCATTATCAGAAGCCTTGGAAGCAGCCAATAAAACGGTAAGTGAGCTTCATGACGAGTCAACTGCAGAGCTGGAAGCAAGCATTGCCAATATCGAGGAAATCAATCGTAAAGTCAGGGCGAATCTGGATAAGGATAAGGCAGAGGAAGATGCCAGGGCTTATCAGGACCAGTACAATGAACTGACAAAGAAGATTGAAGGTGTGAGAGATCAGAAGACAGAACTTTTGAATGCTGCAGATCTTCCATTACCGGAATTGTCTGTAAAAGAAGGTGAGCTTATATATAAAGGCCAGCAGTGGGATAACATGTCTGGATCTGACAGACTTAAGGTCTCCACTGCAATTGTTCGAAAGTTGAATCCGAAATGTGGATTCGTGTTATTGGACAAGCTGGAACAGATGGATTTAGTAACATTGAATGAATTTGGACAGTGGCTGGAACAGGAAGGCTTACAGGCGATTGCCACAAGAGTCAGCACCGGAGATGAATGCAGTATCATCATTGAAGATGGTTATGTAGTCAAAGACCTGGAAGCCGGTAAAGCAGAAGCTCCGGCAGCTCCAACATGGAAAGCAGGTGTATTTTAATGGAAATTACGAGAGGAAAAATCCAGAAAGCAAAAAAAGTTGTGATCTATGGTCCTGAAGGTATTGGTAAATCAACATTCGCAGCAAGATTTCCGGGAGCAGTGTTTATTGATACAGAAGGAAGTACTAACGATATGGATGTGGCAAGACTGCCACGTCCTACCAGTTGGAACATGCTTTTTGATGAAATCGAATATATCAAGACGCATACAGATGAGTGCAGAACGTTGGTAATCGATACCGTTGACTGGGCAGAATTGCTTTGCGTGGAACATATTTGTGCTGTTCATAACAAGAAAGGAATTGAAGATTTCGGCTATGGAAATGGATATGTCTACACAAAAGAAGAGTTCGGACGGTTCTTAAATAAGCTATCGGATTTGATTGAGGTTGGCATCAATGTGGTCCTAACAGCTCATGCACAGCTTCGGAAATTCGAACAGCCGGATGAACTTGGAGCTTATGACCGTTGGGAATTAAAGCTTGGAAAAAAGACACAGTCCCAGACTTCTCCACTGGTTAAGGAATGGGCGGATATGCTGCTTTTTGCAAATTACAAGACATTTTCTGTAGCGGTAGGGAAAGACGGTAAGAAACATAAAGGACAGGGCGGTAAGCGTACCATGTACACCCAGCATCATCCGTGCTGGGATGCAAAGAACCGTTTCGGATTACCAGAAGAATGTGAATTTGATTATTCTGTGATTGCAGAGATTATCGAAGGAACAAAGAAATCTGTGCCGGCTCCTAAAGAAGAAAAGCCGATTGAAATTCAGAAACCATCAGTAAAAGATAATGATTTTATGAATATTCCAAAGGATACAGATGAAAAAGTTGATTTCGATACGGGCGCTAAGGTTGAAGAACCGGTTAAATCAACGGGCACGAAAGTGGAAGATTCTGTATTCCATATTGCAGAGTATATTCCAAAAGCATTAAGAGATCTGATGTATCCAAATTTAGTTTCAGAAGAAGAACTTATGGAAGCAGTATATCAGAGGGGCTTCTTCCCGAAAGGAACGCCTTTTCAGAATCTGCCACAGGAATTTATTGACGGCTGCCTGATCGGAGCATGGCCGCAGGTATTAGATGTAATCAAAACAATGCGGAGTCATTATGATATTCCGTTTGATAAATAAACAGGAGGTATAGATATATGAGTGAAGAATTAAAAGGAAGAGAGTTAGGCTGGGATGATGAAATTGAGAAAGGAGCCGATTATGTGCTTCTTCCGGAAGGTGAATATGATTTTACGATTGAGAGTTTTGAACGTGGACGTTTCGAAGGAAGTGACAAGGCTCCGGCATGCCCAAGGGCAGAATTAAAAGTGAAAGTGGAAACCTCGGAAGGTATGTGCATGATGAATGAGAGTCTTTTATTGTACGACCGTATGCAGTGGAAACTTGCAGAATTCTTCTTGTCTATTGGTGCAGAAGAAGTAAATGGTAAAGTAAAAATGAACTGGAATATTGTCCCAAGAGCAACAGGCCGTGCAATCATCGAACAGCGTGCGGACCGTAAGGATCCAAATAAGAAATATAATCATGTGAAGAAATTCCTCCCGAAAGCAAAAAAAGAATATAAGGCAGGATCATTTTAAATGGAACTCCGACCATATCAGCAGCAGGCGAAGGATGCTATTTTCTCTGAATGGAAGAACGGCATCAAGAAAACCCTGCTGGTGTTGCCAACGGGATGCGGAAAAACAATTGTCTTTGCAAAGGTTGCAGAAGAATGTGTTAAGGGAGGAAGCCGCGTCCTGATACTGGCGCATAGAGGTGAACTGCTGGATCAGGCTGCAGATAAAATCGGTAAGTCCACAGGACTCGGCTGTGCAACCGAAAAGGCAGAACAGACATGTTTAGGAAGCTGGTTCCGGATTGTGGTAGGATCCGTGCAGAGCATGATGCGGGAGAAAAGATTGAACCAGTTTCCAAATGATTATTTCAATACGATCATCATTGATGAAGCACATCATTGTATTTCAGATAGTTACCAGAAAGTATTGAGACATTTTCCGGATGCGGAAGTCCTTGGTGTAACTGCTACACCGGATCGAGGGGATATGCAGAATCTTGGTACAGTATTTGAAAGCCTGGCTTATGAGTATACTTTGCCAAAAGCAATCAAAGAAGGTTATCTGTCTCCCATAAAAGCAGTAACGATACCACTTAAGATTGATATGTCTGCAGTGGGAGTACAGGCCGGTGACTTCAAGAGCGGTGATATTGCAACAGCATTGGATCCATATCTGGAGAGCATTGCTGAAGAAATGGAAAAGTACTGTAGCAATAAGAAGACGGTTGTGTTTCTTCCACTTGTGAAGACCAGTCAGAAATTCCGGGATATATTAAACAATCATGGGTTTAAAGTTGCGGAAGTAAATGGAGACAGTAAGGATCGCGCAGAAATCTTAGAGGCATTTGATAAGGATCAGTACAATGTACTCTGCAATTCGATGCTGCTTACAGAAGGTTGGGATTGTCCGAGTGTGGATTGCATCGTGGTACTAAGACCGACAAAAGTCAGAAGCTTGTATTGTCAGATGGTGGGACGAGGAACCAGATTATCACCAGAGACAAATAAAGACCATCTTTTGTTATTAGACTTCCTGTGGCACACAGAACGGCATGAGTTATGCCACCCAGCATCGTTAATCTGTGAGAGTGCAGAGGTGGCACAGAAAATGACAGAAAACATGGAAAAGGATGCAGGATGCGTAATTGATATTGAAGAGGCAGAAAAGACAGCATCCGAGGATGTAGTAGCACAGAGAGAAGAGGCATTGGCTAAGCAGCTTTCTGAGATGAAGAGACGCAAGAAAAGGCTGGTAGATCCGCTGCAGTTTGAAATGAGTATTCAGGCAGAAGATCTTTCCGGATACGTGCCTGCATTTGGATGGGAGATGGCTCCACCGTCAGATGGTCAGAAAAAGACACTTGAAAAGTTAGGGATTCTTCCGGATGCAATTGAAAATGCCGGGAAAGCATCCAAGATTCTGGATCGTTTAGATAAACGTAGAAGAGAGGGATTAACAACTCCGAAACAGATACGTTTTTTAGAAAGCAGAGGGTTCCAGCATGTGGGTACCTGGCAATTTGAAACAGCAAAAAATATGATTGACCGAATCGCTGGCAATGGTTGGAGGGTGCCAAGTGGTATCATTCCGGCAGAATATAGAGGATAAATATGGAACAGCATACAGACTTACAGGAAATAATTGAATATTTGAATCCGGCTGAGCTTGATTACCAGGATTGGGTGAATGTGGGAATGGCATTAAAACACGAAGGCTATTCTGTAGATGTATGGGATACATGGAGTAAAAATGACCGGCGGTATCACTCAGGAGAATGTGAGAAAAAGTGGAATACTTTCCATGGCTCTAATTCTCCGGTTACTGCCGGTACAATTGTTCAGTTAGCCATGGAGCATGGCTGGAAGCCTTCATATACAGCATATGAGCTTGGCTGGGATGATGAGATCAGTGCAGAATGTCTTGTGGTAGATCGGTCATGGGTAGAAGGTAAAGAAATACATGAACCTAGAAACTGGGACCCAGTAAATGAGATTACCCGGTATCTGGAAACACTGTTTGATCCAGGAGAAAATGTCGGATATGTAACGGGAAGCTGGGAGAAGACAGATGATAAAGGAACACGCTGGTTACCACAGAAGGGCTGTTGGGACCGTACTGCCGGACAACTGATAGAAGCTTTAAACCATTGCAATGGCGACATAGGCGCTGTTCTTGGTGACTATAATCAAGAGGCGGGAGCGTGGATCCGCTTTAATCCATTAGATGGAAATGGATGTAAAAATGAAAATGTGACAGAATTCCGTTATGCATTGGTCGAGTCTGATGCCATGGATTTGGAACAACAGCATGCGATTATCCGGGAACTAGAGCTTCCGGTCGCATGTCTGGTATTTTCCGGAAAGAAAAGCTTGCATGCTATCGTTCATGTGGAAGCTGCAGACTATAATGAATATCGAAAACGTGTGGAGTACTTATATAACATTTGTAAGAAAAATGGATTGATTATAGATACTCAGAATAAGAATCCATCACGTCTTTCGAGACTTCCAGGAGTAATGCGAGCCGGTAAGAAACAGTATATTATCGACACCAATATTGGAAAATCCAGTTGGCAGGAATGGTATGAATGGATTGAATCCATGAATGATGACTTGCCGGATACAGAATCGCTGGAAAGTGTTTGGGATGATCTTCCAGCACTTGCTCCACCACTCATTGAGAATGTGCTGAGACAGGGACATAAGATGCTGATTGCCGGACCGTCCAAAGCGGGTAAATCATTTGCGCTGATAGAGCTGTGTATTGCCATTGCAGAGGGGCGAAAATGGTTCGGCTGGAACTGTAGTCAGGGACGTGTATTATACGTGAATCTGGAGCTGGATAGAGCGTCGTGCTTACATAGATTTAAAGATGTATACGAGGCATTAGGCTGGTCTGCAAAGAACCTTTCTAATATAGATATTTGGAACCTGAGAGGTAAATCAATACCAATGGATAAACTCGCACCGAAGCTGATCAGACGCGCGGCAAAGAAGAATTATATGGCCATTATCATAGATCCTATTTACAAGGTCATTACCGGTGATGAGAACAGTGCTGATCAGATGGCGAACTTCTGCAATCAGTTTGATAAAGTATGCAATGAGTTGGGATGTGCAGTTATTTATTGTCATCACCACAGCAAAGGAAGTCAGGGAGGCAAGAGGTCCATGGACCGTGCATCAGGATCTGGAGTATTCGCCAGAGATCCGGATGCCATGCTTGATTTGATTGAACTGGATGTTACAGACGATCTTCGCAAACAGGAACAGAATAAAACAGTATGTGCGACCTGTCAGACGTATTTAGATAGCCATTTTGGATGGGAAGATGATTTATCTCAGGACGATTTATGTAGCCAGGTACAGATGATGAATTACTGCAGGGAACACTTATCGCCTATGCAGATGCGGGAACTGCAGAAGCAGATAGATACAAACTTGATCACAACGAACACGAAGACAGCGTGGCGTATTGATGGAACTTTAAGAGAGTTTCCGAAGTTCAAACCGGTCAATCTGTGGTTCGATTATCCGATACATCACGCAGATCAGTCCGGAGCATTGGACGATGTGCAGCCGGAAGATGAGAAGCCTAACTGGAAAAAGGGACAGGAAGCTCGCAAGAAGCAAGGCGAGGTCCAGAGGAAGAATAAACAGGCAAAAGTAGACATGGCGATTGAAAGTTTCCGGTTTGAACATCATGATACATACCCGACTGTGAAAGAGTTATACGAGCAGATCAAGAGTAATTCAGAAGCTGTCGGAGAGAAATATCCGGCAGAAAAAACATTGTGGAACTCATTAAAAAAGTATGGATATACGACAGACAAAGAGACGAAAAGGATTATCCCGTTACCATAAATTTTTAGGTAGTGGGAACATTCCCAGTTTCTAAAAAATAAGGTAGTGGGAAGTTTCCCGATTTTCTTCCTATTTTCTGATTTTTAGGTAGTGGGAACATTCCCTCCCGGCACCTATATATACTACGTATATATACATATCGGGAATGGGAATGTGCGGGCACCCCCTTTAAAGTGTGGGGCGATTGAAGTACGCCCCCACACACAGGCGGGAGCCCACCCAGCACAAACCAGGGTTCAGGGATGAAAAAAAGAAATTTAAAACTTTAAAGAGGTGAAGCAAAATAAATGACAGAGTTTTTTATGGTGATGGAGCCGCCTACGATCACACATCAGGAGCATAAGGTTACGGTTGTGAATGGCAGGCCGGTATTTTATGATCCACCGGAACTGAAAGCAGCAAAAGAAAAATTGATTGGTAACCTGTACAAGCATCGAATCATGGAACCGTACAAAACAGGAGTAAGGCTGATCACGAAGTGGTGTTTTCCAAAGCAGAATCATGAAAACGGAGAGTACAGGATCACAAAACCAGATACAGACAATCTGCAGAAGATGTTAAAGGATTGTATGACAAAAGTTGGATTCTGGAAGGATGATGCGTTGGTGGCATCGGAAATAACTGAAAAGTTCTGGGCGGATCAGCCAGGAATTTATATCAGGATAGAGGAATTGTAATGGAGATAAAAATAATGGCATTTCGTGAAGTATACAAGCTGTTTGTGGATGCCTGGGAGCTGTATCGAAAATATAGTGCCAGAAGATTGGATGATGCAGAGTGCGAAGCAATGGCACAGGAAGCGGATGCGATAAACGAAAAATATCAATCAGACCTTGCGAAAGATATGTTGGTAAGTGTGATTAGGGAAGTGTCAAAAGATGCACGAATGAAGAGAAAAGATGTGGGGGAATAGATCATGGAGAGATTAACACATGAAAGAAAAAGCGGTATGAAGACGGGATACTGGTCCCCGAATAAGAAACAGGAGCTGGTGGATAGACTGGCGATGTATGAGGACAGGGAAGAGAAAGACAGATGGATTCCAATTAGCGCGCGCTTGCCGGAGGATGAAAGTTATATATTGGTATCATTCGAGAATGCAACAATGCCGGATATCGCAAGGTATGAAGAAAATGATGAAGGCGGTACATTCTATCTGGGAGATGATGAAAAATCATATTCAAGCTATGGAATATTTGTCAATGCTTGGATGCCGTTGCCGGAACCATACAAGGAGGAACAATGAAGATAATAATATTCATCATTATCGCCTGCACGCTCTTTGTTGCCTGGAGTTTATGCATTGTAGGAGCAAGTGCAGATGAACAATTGGAAGTGATATATGCCAAGGATTTGGAGAGAAGGGAGCAGAGGGAAAAGTTGAGTAGAGTAATACAGTGTGATAGATGTGGGAAGACGTATGAAAAGAATGAGAGCTATCAAACAAGAGGTAGTGTTGAAGGCAGCGTGCTTTCTGGAATTACTACAATCACAGGTATGGGCCTAAGAGATGAAAGCTATGATCTTTGTGACGAATGTATAGGAGAATTACTTGATTGGCTGCGTAATGAACAAAACGACGAAGGAGCTGAGAAATGATTGAACAGAGGAAGTACAAAGAAGCAGAGACTAGAAGGTCAACAGCATTATGATGAGCTGGAATCGGATATTGATAAAAAAGCAAGTGAGAAATTCCATACACCAGCTTATCAGAGCTATTCAGTGGAGGATTACTTGCGGAAGATGGGAGTAGACATAAAAGAGGTGACCGGCGATGAGTGAATATGTCGAGTGCTATGAAAACTTAAAAGCAGCAGTTGTAAAGCTGGCAGCGGATGATTACCGGCGGGCATTGATCAGGCTAAGACGACACCCAAAGGATACGAATGCGCTTCATACCAAAAATGAATGCGAGCTGTTTTTTCGTAAAGGCATTGAGACGTACAGTGATATGGATGGAGAAGTGCTGATTAAAGGGATTCAGGAAAGAGTAAGGCGGGAGTATAATGAACAGAGAGCAGTTAAATAAATACAAGAAGAATAAGCGAGATATTGAGAATCTGGACGGGATCATAGCCAAGCTTCAGGAAAGACTGGACGCAGTACCGGTTGTATCGGGGAAGGTTACAAAGAGTTCGGATGATTTCCCTTACATCGAGGAGCATGTGCAGGTGAGAGTGGAAGAGCCAAAGGCAGCAACTGCATTGAAGATGCGGATCTATGAGAAGGAGAAGAGAAAAGATCAGCTGATCCGGGAGAACGAGAAAGTAGAGAAGTACATAGCCGCAATGCCTGATGGAACGACCAAGGATATATTTGAAATGGTATTCTTGGATGGGATGACGCAGAAAGATGCAGGAATATGCTTGAATTGCACTCAGGGGCGAATAGCACAAATAATTAAAGAAAATTTGCAAGACTAATGACGTTAATAATTTTGCTATGTTATTATTATGCTGGACATGATGAAAAGACATATGATAGTCCTTCGATCAGTTCCCCCCAACCTAACACAACCAAGAGAAGACACCTGGCAACGCGGGTGTCTTTTTCGTTGCGTAATGTCGAAAAATGGGATATTATAGAAATAGGGTTAGATAAGTTGGAGGAAACAGAATGAATGAAGTTACATTAATCGAGATGGGACAGTATCTGAAAGAATTTGAAATTCCGGATATTCCGGAAGATACAAATTTTTGGTTGGTCCGTACTATGTCGGGTTATTTCTATGAAGAATTTATTGATGAAGGATATGTAGCATTAGGGTGGAATTATATTACTCAAAATACTTCCTTTGATGATAAAAATATAAAAATCTTGAAAGATGATATAAAAGAAAGATATGGAGATAAAAGACCTGGTGTTGCGGTAAATAAATGTATCAAGTTTATTGAAACGGTAAAATCAGGTGATTATGTTCTTATTCCGAATGCAAAAAGTACAGAAGTTACAATTGGCATTTTAGGGGAATACTATGAGGAAGATTATGATTATATAAAAGAGCTTATAGCAGATAAAAAAATTGAAAATAAAGAAGCAGAAATAGGAAAAGTTAAATGTCCATATTGTAAACGGCGCAAGATGACAAAAATTTTGACAATATCTTCTAGAAGACTTGGATATAAAGTTTTAAAGGGCATGTCATCATATCATGGACTTAGCGATATGAATGAGTATGACGTTGATATATTGAATTGTATTTATAATTGTTACACATATAAAGGTGATATGATGTATTCTTTAAATATTGCAAAGAAAGATCCTATAAAAGCGCGGGAATTATCAAAGCTTATGTATGGTGTGACAGAATTGTTTTGTGATATAGCAGATGAGGATTTAGTAACGGTGACAATCAACTTAAATTCTCCTGGAAAACTTACTGTAGCATTAAAAAAGGGATACGAAACAGTAAAAAAATCATATCGCCCATTGATTGGTATTTTTTTATTAGTTTTTGGGGGAAGCGGGTTTGGATTTGAGTTCCCGGGATTAACCGGAGGAGTAATTAATACGATTGAAGAATACAGAACGATAGATGTAGACGTTGAAATAAAAAAAGAGGAATTAAAAGGAAAACAACTTGAAAACTATAAGACTGCGATGGAAGTTATTCAGATGTCGAAGGATACAGGAGTCGATATGGATAAAGTATTAGGGGATTTGAAGATTATTGACGAATTGAATGAGAGTTTAAAATTTGAATCCAATGAAGAGTTTGCAAAAAGTGATGAAGAAAGTGAAGAGTGATGTGATGTGGAATGCATGTGCAGCAATCATATTTATTATGGTATCATTTATTACATGGCTATCAGTTTTGTTTAAATTTGCAAGCATGATAATTGATGAAAATCAAATTTTTGATAAAACTAAGAATGCAATTATATTTTATATAATAAATATGATTATAGCTTGTTTATTAACAATAATTTGCTATGAATTAGTATTAGTATTTCAGAGTGTTATAAGAAGTTAAAAAAAAGATATAAGGCACCCTCAGGGGTGCTTTTCTAATGCAAAAAAACGGAAAGAGAGAGGTGGTGACGTGCCGGATGTAAAAGAACAGATCAAAAATGATTACCTATCAGGTGTCCCCCCGAAGAAACTATCGGAGAAATATGACACCAGTTTGAATACAATAAAGAGCTGGATCAAACGGTATGGCTGGTCCAAGTTGAAGAAAAAACAGGGTGCACCTTCTAAAGCGGAGGGTGCACCCTCTGTCGTATCCGGAAAAAGGAAACGTGGCGGACAACCAGGTAACAAGAATGCAACCGGTCCGCCGGGGAATAAGCATGCGGAGAAGTTCGGGTTCTTTTCCAAACATCTTCCGGAAGAGACGTTATCCATCATTCAGGAAATGCCGGAAGATCCGCTTGATGTTCTGTGGGACCAGATTCAGATTGCATATGCTGCCATTATCCGGGCGCAGAAGATTATGTATGTTCGTGATCAGGAAGATGTGACAACGACAAAGATCGCAGATAGCTCCGGAAATATTTGTTCTGAAAAATGGGAAGTGCAGCAGGCGTGGGATAAACAGGCAAACTTCTTATCGGCTCAAGCCAGAGCACAGAAGACGCTAGAAGGCATGATTAACCGGTATGAAGATCTGCTGCATAAGAACTGGGATCTTGCTACAGATGAGCAGAAAGCAAGAATCCTGCAGATCAAAGCCAATACGGAAAGAATGAAATCCAGTGGCAATGATGACGGAGAGGATGGTGTGGTGATTGTCAACGATGCGCCAACAGGTGAAGATATCAGACATAGTGATACCGAAGTACCTGCCGATATTCAACAACAGGACAGTTAAACACATTATCCTGACTTCTGGACGTGCCGGAACAAAGTCTAGTTATGCTGCTATTCGAACCGATTACCAGATTGTATCAGATCCGCATGGTTCTGCAGTAGTTCTTCGCAAGCATCATAACAAGCTCCGGAAGACGGTGTACAAAGAAATGATCAGAGGGATTAACCGCTTGGGAATTTCGAAGAACAAGTTCACAATCACGAAATCCCCGATGGAAATCACTTACAAAAAATACGGTACGACCATTTACTTCTCCGGATCAGACGGCATCGACGATACGAAAGGTATTATCGATGAGGATAAGCCAATCAAGCTGGTGGTGTTGGATGAGCTGACTGAGTTCTTCGATGATGGTGAAGGCGAAGATGAGCTGAGCAATATCGAAGCAACATTCGTTCGAGGAAATGACAGTGATTTCCAGATGATCTATCTGTATAACCCGCCCAAGAATCCAAATGCACCGATCAACCAATGGTGCAAAAAGATGGAAAAGCGTGATGACTGCATTCATATTCACACGGATTACAGAGATGTTCCGGTCAGCTGGTTGGGGCAAGCGTTGATTGCATCTGCAGAAGCTATGAAGCTCGTGGATGAAAAAATGTATCGGTGGGTATGGCTCGGACAGGCTGTTGGTGTGGACGAACTGATCTATTATATGTTTGGTGATCGACACAGACAGAAGCCGGATCCGGATAGGCGATATGATCGTATTTATATCGGCGGTGACTACGGGCAGCAGAATGCGACGACATTTGAAGCTTTTGGACTTGATACATACAGGAAGAGGTTTCCAGGACTTGGAGAATATTACCACAGTGGACGAGAAAGCGGAAAACAGAAGAGTCCATCAGAATATGCGAAAGACTTGGTTGAGTTCATGAATGATTTGCATGAACAGTATGACAACAGGGTCTTTTATATTTTCCTTGATCCATCCGCAAAAGGTCTGGCCGAGGAAGTAAGGCGGGCAACCAGGGCAGTGAGCCTGGATTACCAGGTACTGCTAAGAGATGCTGAAAATGATGTGGCACTTGGAATCAGCCGTGTGCAGAAAGTGTTATGTTTTGACATTATGAGCGTAGCCCCAAAACAGGAATATGCAGTAAGTGAATTTGGAACTTATGAGTATGACAAGAAATCCATTGAAAAAGGCAAGGAAGTACCTGTAAAAGAAGATGACCATTGTATGGACGCAATCCGATATTGTGTTATGGGAGCCTGGAAGAGGTTAAAATACTGGCTGCCGAAAGACGAAACAGAAGAAATAGATGTATGTGATATTAGCAGGAAGGAGGTAGAGGACGATGAATATCTTTAATTATTTCAAAAAGAAGGGGATTGATACCGTGGATCCATCCTTTTACCGAAAGATAGCGGAATGGATATCCTGGTATGAGGGAAATGTCCGAAACTTCTCTTTCTACAAGGTATACAGTGGACGTGGAACATACAAACGCTGCAGGCGAAAGAGTATGGGAATGGCGAAGAAGCTGAGTGAAGATATTGCGGATCTCCTTTTGAATGAACGGGTGACAATTACTCTTGATGATGATCAAACGGATGAATATGTGCAGCAGGTTTTGGATGACAACCGTTTCCTTGTGATGGGAAATGATTACCAGGAGCGGAAAGCCTTTACTGGTACAGTGGCGTACATCCCATATTTGGAAGATGTGGAGATTACAGAGGATGGAGAAGTTCTTTCTGGAAGAATTTGCATCAATTACGTGGATGCACCAAACATATACCCAGTAACATGGAATAATGGAAGGGTAACGGAATGCATTTTTGCATTTCCACATACGATTTCAAGAAAAAAATATGTCCAGTTACAGTCTCATCTTTTGGAAAATGGGGAGTACGTGATCAGTAATGCTGTATTGCGGTGCGAATCTGGAAGTCAGGAGGGAACGGAGCTGACAGAAGAGGAATGGAAATTATTAAAACCATTCAAAACACTTGCAAAAGAAATAAGAACTGGTTCGGCGGAGCCACAATTCGTTATTGATCGCTTGAATATTACGAATAATGCGGACCAGAATAATCCAATGGGTGTTGCTATATTCGCAAATGCGATTGATACGCTCAAGAAGCTGGATACAGAATATGATTCGTATTGTAATGAATTTGAACTTGGCAGGAAGCGGATATTTGTGAGACCGGAAATGCTGACGAATGAAGACGGCTCTCCGGCGTTTGATCCGGATGATAGTGTGTTCTATGCGCTTCCAGAAGATGATGCCAATGGAGAGGGGCTGTTGAAAGAAATCGACATGTCGCTTCGTGCTGATCAACATAGCAAGGCAATCAATGACGATCTAAATTACCTTTCACTTAAATGCGGATTCGGCACAGATCAATATCAATTCGGAGCAACAGGAGCAAAGACAGCAACAGAGATTATTTCGGAAAATTCGGATATGTATCGTATGATTAAGAAACATGAGATATTGCTTGAGGATGCATTAAAGCAACTGATTCGGATTATCATTCGTTTGGGAATGATATTGAACGAGCCACTGAATCCAGATGTAGAAATTGTAATTGATTTCGATGATTCGATTATTGAAGATAAGGAAACAGAACGCAATCGCGATCGGCAGGATGTGAGCATGGGTGTTATGAGTCATGCGGAATATCGTTCCAAATGGTACGGAGAAACATTGGAAGATGCAACTGCTAAACTTCCGGAACAGAATCAGGTGATGGAGTAAGATGCGGGATGATTACAAAATTAAGATGGCCGGTAAGATCGCAGCCAGATATCAGGATTTGGAAGAACGAATCATGCAAGACATTGTTCGAAGGATTGTTAAAACTGGTGAGATCACCAGTACTGCAGATTGGCAGATCACCAGTACTGCAGATTGGCAGATCAACAGATTGCGGATTCTGGGATATTCTTCGGAGGACATTGAACGGGAAATCAAAAAGACGCTTAATGCTTCCTACCCGGAGATGTTTGAGCTGTACGACAAGGTAATCGAAAAGGAATATGTTCGAGATAAGGATGTATATGAGCAGATCAATGCAGAATATATACTGTATGATCAGAATGAACAACTTAAGCAGATCACAGAAGCAATTATTGATCAGGGTTGTGAAGATTTGGAGAATGTAACCAATTCTCTTGGATTCTATCTGGATTACGGAAATGGCAGGAAGGTACTGACACCACTTGCTCAGGTGTATTCCGGATATCTAGATGCAGCATGCTACGATATTGTAACTGGTGCATTTGATTATAACAGTGTCCTGAGACGAGTAGTTACACAGCTCACGAACAGCGGACTTCGGAAGATTGATTATGCTTCAGGGAGAGCCGATCGGGTGGATGTGGCTGCAAGGAGAGCGGTCATGACTGCAGTTAGTCAGATTACCGGAAAGATATCTGAGTACAACGCACAGAAGCTTGGTACCGAGTATTTTGAGGTGGAGTGGCATGCCGGAGCACGTCCGACTCATGCAGTATGGCAGGGGCGTGTCTGGTCAAAACAACAGCTATATTCAGTATGCGGTTTGGGAACGGTCACGGGACTTCTTGGCGTGAACTGTTATCATACTTATTATCCGTTCTTTCCGGGATTGTCCGAACGTAACTGGTCGGATGAATGGCTGGATGCCAAGAATCTGGAAGAGAGTGAACCGAAGAAATTTAGGGATAAGGAATATACCCTGTATGAGGCTAAGCAGAGACAGCGGCAGATGGAAGTAGCAATGAGAGCACAGAGAGAAAAGGTCCGCTTGCTCCAGAAAGGCAAGGCGGATCCAGATGAAATTCTGTTGCATAAAGCAAAGTACCAAGGACAGCTTAATGAGTATTCCAGATTCTGCCGGAAGATGAAGCTTACTGAAGAACGTGAGCGTATTTATTTGGACACGAAAGGTCGAGTGGCAACGAATAGCAAACGACAGAATGCATTGTTCCAGCGTGAAATGATCGAGAATGCATCCAAAGATGTGGCTCAGTATAAGCGGTATAAAGAAGTTTTGGGAGATTCTATTGGTTCGCTTGTTAATTTTGGCCAGATGAAATATAATGATAATGAGAAATGGAAAGCTATCAGTGAAGCATTTACAGATGTAAAATGGCAGAATCAAGCACTAAAGAAAAAACAAATAGGAGAAGTCCATTCTATCCCGTATAAAGGAACTCCGAATAGCGTGTTTGATAACTACAAAGACGGTGTCTTGCAGAGACGTAGATATTATGGAAATGATGGAAGACCAAGATTAGATATAGATATGACGGATCACGGAAATTCAAAAGAACATCCGGTTGTACCGCATTATCATAACTGGTATCTTGATGAAAAAGGCAATTTGAAACGTGAAGCAAAGCATGATAATCCACTTAAATTAGGGCATGAAATTGCCAATAAGGATATTCTTGAGAAGAGGTGATCAGAATATGATTGAGTACAAAAAATATGCAAAATTTGAGAATCTATCTGAGTTGACAGAAGCTATAGAGGCAGGATTGGATATTGAGCTCGCTCTCTCTGAGAAAAGATATAATATTTCATGGAGAGATGATAAACCATTTATATGTGAGTGTCCTGAAGGAGAAGCTGAGTTTTATTCTGATGCTCAGGAGATGCTCGATAAGCACAAAATAAACAACATACCATTAAATAAATTATGGGAGGATATAGAAATATTATCCATGTAGTTACCGCCAGTCGAAAATGACCGGTGGTATTTTTGTACGTAATTTTAGGAGAAAGTATGATAAATGTAGAAATAACAGAGCGTAGTATTCGTTTATCTGGCCATGCTTGCAGAAAAGCTTCAGATGGTATTGACCGGGCATGCGCTGCAGTATCGGCACTTACTTGCAGCTTGATCAATTCGTTACAAGATCTTACACACGACAGAGTTCAAGCAATGGCGGAAAGCGGAATGACAGTAATCAGATGGGAGAATTTATCAGATGGCGGGAAACTTCTGGTAGATTCATGGTTCCTGGGACTTACAGATGTCAACCGGGAATACAACTGCATAGAATTTCAGAAATAAACATCCGAGAGGGTGTTTTTATTATGTCCAAAACGTGAAGACGATATAAAAGCTCGGGAGCCTGTCGAGGCGAAACGGAGGTAGAAACATGAGATACAGAATGAATTTACAGCTCTTTGATGACGGCGGCGGAGCTGGCTCTGGTAATCAGGGTGGAAATGCTGGGACTGGAAACGGCGGTCAGGGATCCGCTGGGAGCGCATCCGGAGCACATGGAACCGGAACATATACCTATGAACAGTTGGAAGAGATTGCAGGTGCACGAGTAGAGAGGTCTGAGCGGACAGCTCTTGCCAATTTTTTCAGAAATCAGGGCATGACAGAATCTGAGGTAACACAGGCAATCAATAATTTCAAAGCAGAACGTGCAGCTAATCAGCCAAATGCTACAAAATTGCAGAAAGATCTTGATGATGCGCTGGCGAAAGTACAGCAGATGGAGAATGAGAAGACTTTATCTGGTAAAGGCGTTAGATCAGAAGATTTGGATTATGTCATGTTCAAGGTATCGAAACTTGTAGATGATAAAACAACATTTGAAAAAGCTGCAGACAAATTTTTGAAGGAGAATCCGAAATTTACAGGAAATGCCGGTTCTTATCGCATTTCCACATCTTCTGGAAATTCTTCAGAAGGTTCTGGTGGAAACATGAACGCTTCCATCAATGATCGTATCCGTGCTGCAGCGAGAAGATAACGGAGGTAGAAGATGAATAAAAACAGAATGAATTTAAGGCTTTTTGAGAATGATGTCAAAATTATCGATCGAAGCGGTGCAGAATCTTTGATTCCAGTACAGGAATCAAATGAGATCATTCAGGGTGTTATTGCTCAGTCAGCTGTTCTTTCAAGAGGACGTAAGCTGCCAAATATGACAAGTAAGCAGTACAAGATGCCAGTACTGGATATGCTGCCAATTGCTTATTTTGTGAACGGTGATTCAGGACAGAAGAAAACGACCAAGCAGGCATGGGATAAGAAGTTTATTATTGCGGAAGAAATTGCGGTAATTGTACCGATTCCAGAGTCCGTATTAGATGATTCAGACTATGATATTTGGGGCGAGGTGAAACCGAGGGTAACAGAAGCATTCGGAACAAAGATTGATGGAGCTGCATTATTCGGAGTAGATAAACCGTCTACTTGGAGAGATGATATAGTAACTACTGCAACAAAAGCTGGAAGTGTAGTAACGCTTGGTTCTGCTGATCCACTGTACGATAAGATTATGGCGGAAGAAGGCGTTCTTGACAAAGTTGAAAAATGCGGATACTTAGTGAATGGTCATATGGCTGATGTTTCTATGAGGGCAAAGCTCCGAGGATTAAAGAATGCTAACGGCGATCCACTGTTTAAATCAGATATGCAGGGATCTACGCAGTATGCATTGGATGGTTCTCCGATGAATTTCCCGATCAATGGAGCATGGGATAAATCTAAGGCCCTGATGGTCTCCGGAGATTTCTCGCAGCTTGTATTTTCTATCAGACAGGATATTACATTCAAGCTGTTTACAGAAGGTGTTGTACAGAATACAGACGGAACTATCGCATACAACCTGATGCAGAACGATATGGTTGCACTTCGTGCAGTTATGCGTATGGGTTGGGAAGTTCCAAATCCTATCAATGCACTTGCAAAAGATAAGACAAAGAGATGCCCGTTCTCGATTTTGAAAGCGGGAGAGTAGGGAGGAATAACTTATGTATGTAGATTATGGATATTATGCAGATCAGTACGGAGGCGGGATTACTGAAAAGGAATTTCCGTTTGCAGAACGCAAAGCCGAAGCCTATATTAGAAAGCTGACGTATATTCGTGGAAATATATTTGCAACTGAGAACATGGCAGTAAAAGATGCTGTGTGTGCAGTTGCGGATGTGTATGCATCTTGTGAAAAGAAAAGAGAAGCAGGTACTGTAAAATCTGAAAACAATGATGGATACAGTGTTTCATATGCTGTCGAACAAGCGGATGGGCAAACAGTTGAAGAACTGATCAGAAAGAAAGCGTATGAAGCAGCGTCTACATACTTGCTCCCAACAGGATGGTTGTCAAGAAAGGTGGGATGCTGTTGTGTTAACGAATGCAACGATAACTGTCTATAACCACAGGTATGATCCACTCACCCGTTTCGATACCTGGCATAGAACCATTATTGAGAATGTGCATGTATATGTTGATCACAAAGCATCCGTTGGCGATTCCGGACTAAACAGTGCAGAAGTATATAAGATCCGTATTCCTACCGATGTAGAGAATGCGGATCAGTATCTTCCGCCGGAAGAGTATGCAAAACTGAAAGATCCGGAAGAACACTGGACTATCCAGACAGATGATCAGATTGTACTCGGCGAGTATGCTCAGGAGATTGAAAGGCCAGTTGATCTGAAAGACGTGCGGTTGAGACATTGCAAAGTGTTGTCCTGGTCAGATAACCGGTTCGGCGGGTTGCCACATTGGAGAATTGAAGGTGAGTAAATGGCACAGAAAAAGGAATTTCGAATTACAACCCCTCGTGGAAGTGTGTTTACTTCGGCTGATGCGAATGGAAGCGTAACGGCAAAAATAGAGTGGGCACTAGGATTTGCACAGCGAAAGGCTGAGAGCTTTTCAAAAGCGCAACAGTTTGTTGATTCAGAATGCCTGAGGTATATGAATCCACTTACACCAAGACGAACAGGATTTCTGATTAAATCAGGAACACTTGGAACAGTGATCGGTTCTGGATCCATTGAGTACTTGGCACCATATGCCCGCCGGCAGTATTATGAAAATAAAAGTAAGCCAAGATGGTTTGAAACTATGAAAGCAAGCCATAAAGAACCAATCCTGAAAGGAGCAGAGAGGATTGCAAGAGAGTAAAAAACCGATTATTCAGAGTATCCGGGATTATGTAATGCTGAATCCGGATATTGATGATCGGAAGATAAATATTGATTATTTAGGTAATGGAATGGAGTATTCCATTGATCCGATCGGAGCGGATCCTGTCTACAAGAGATACACAGATGGGACCTGCTTGAAACAGTTTCAATTCGCATTCACGAGCAAGGAAGCGTATGACGGTGATGCTAGAACCGGTATTGCCAACAGTGGCTTTTATCAGGCTTTTGAAGAGTGGGTCGAAAGTAACAACATGAATGATATTCTCCCAGAGCTGGACGGGCACGATGCTACCAGAGTAGACGTGTTGCAGTCCGGCTATTTGTTTAGTGCAGAGGCTGACCTGGGGCGGTATCAGATGATTTGCAGAGTAATATACAGATAGGAGGTTGTATCATGGTAGGAGATACAAGCAAAAAGAAATTAGTAGGCAGACATAAGCGAGTTGCGTTTATGGATGTTGCGGGTGATGGAAAGACATACACCAGAATGACAGGATTCACATCGCTGTCTGATGGGAAAAATTCCACAGAATACAGTAGGCAGTACGTAGATGAAGCAAGTGAAAGATCTGATGTGGTAGGATATGCACCATCTATGGATTATGAGTTTGACTTATACACGAATGATGCAGTACAGAAAAAACTTGCAACGATTACAGATGATGAACTGCTTGGATCGGATGCACAGGTGACCATTGTAATGGTGGATCTGTTTGAAGTTAAGTCAGAAGATCCGAATACCTGCACAGCAAGAAAACGTGACTGGAGCGTGATTCCGGATACGGAAGGTGATGGAACGGATGCACTGATCTACAAAGGAAGCTTTAAAGCAGCCGGGGAAATCATCAAGGGAACTGCTACAACAACGGACAGCTGGCAGACATGTACATTTACAGCAGAGTAAAGATAGGAGAGTGAGCCGATGAGCCTTTTTAAATTTGGAGATTTTGAAACGGAAGTGGATTTTACAGATGCTGATTTTTTGACGGACTTGGAATATGCACAAGAGAAGCTGTCGGAAGATGCAGCTAAAGTTCCAAAGACAGGGAAAACAGCAGAATTGTTTAGAGCTCAGTGTCAGTGCTATTTTAACTTTTTCGATTATCTTTTCGGGGAAGGAACGCATGAAGCTATGTTCCAAGGGAGAACAAGTTATAAATTATGTATAGAAGCAGGAGAGAAACTTTCAGAATGTGAAAATACTCAGACAGAAGAGTTCTTCGAAAAATATGATCGATATAACGTGCAGGAACATGGAAACAGACAGCAGAGACGTTATTACAACAAACAGCAGGGAAAGAAAAAGAAGCAGCATTACAAAGGGTAAAATGTTATGAATATTTTATTCGAAGAATTTCCGAAAACAGTCAGAGTAAATGGAGAAAGATTCTTAGTTGAAACCGATTTTAGAGAATGGATCCGTTTTATACAATTGATTGATGATGCCAAAGTCCCTTGGCAAATTAAGTGCCGACTGTTGTTGCAGTGGTACATAGATGGGATTCCGGATGATCTGGAAACAGCAGTTTATGCATTGGGTGATTTTCTGGCAATGAAAACAGAAAACGCAGAAGAGGATGAGAGTATTACCGGATCTGCACCGAAGCAATTGTATTCTTTTGAACAAGATGCAGAGTGTATTTACAGTGCATTCCGAGAGGTGTATGGAATTAATCTGCAGACGATTCCGTATATGCACTGGTGGGAGTTCCAGACATTGTTTGCTGGCCTTCCGGAAAAGACAGAGATCAAACAGAGAATTATGTACCGGAGCATAGATCTCCGGACAATTAAAGATAAGGACGAGCGTAAGAGAATTAAAAAGATACAGGAGATAGTTGCGCTGAAAAAGAAGAATCGGAGAAAAATGACAGATTATGAGATTGGAGAAATGTTTGCGTGATGGAGCATATGATTAAGATCCCGACAGAAAGAAAGTGGTTCCGGTGTCCTTATTGCGGTAAGAAGTTATTAATATACGATAATACCGCCAAATGTGAAGGGGTATATATTAACTGTCGGGAGTGTAAAAGAGAAGTAAAAATAAAGATATAAAGCACATGTGAGCCGTTGAGCCGTGCTATCAGAAAGGATGATAGTATGGCAGACGGCTATTTAAATTTTGATACCAAGATAAATGAAAAAGGCTTCAATGATGGCATAAATAAATTATGTGGATTAGCTGGTAAAGGAGTTGGATCTATTGCCGGCATAGCCAGCAAAGCTAACGGGATTTTTACAGCATTATCAAGTTCCGTAGCGGGTGTGATTATTAAACAGTCACTCGGCGTAGTTGCCAACATGGAGCAACAGGTAGGTGGTGTAGAGACTCTATTCAAGGACAGTGCGAATACAGTCATAGAAAACGCAAATAAGGCATACAAGACTGCGGGAATGTCCGCAAACAATTACATGGAAACAGTGACAAGTTTTTCAGCATCATTGTTGCAGAGCCTAGGAGGAGATACTGCGAAAGCGGCATCTTACGCAGATCGGGCTATTGTGGATATGTCTGATAACGCAAATAAGATGGGCACGAATATGCGTGACATCCAGAACGCTTATCAGGGTTTTGCGAAACAGAATTACACCATGCTAGATAACTTAAAGCTTGGGTATGGCGGTACTCAGGAAGAGATGAAACGTCTCATTTCTGATGCGTCAAAGATGACTGATGTCCAGAAAGAACTTGGTGTTACAGTCGATGCAAGCAGTTTGTCCTTCGGAAATATTGTAAATGCTATTAGTGTTGTCCAAAAGCAGATGGGAATCACTGGGACTACTTCGAAAGAAGCAGCGACTACAATTGAAGGTTCTGTGAATTCCGCCAAAGCAGCTTGGGAAAACTTTGAAGTTGGAGTTATAAGTGCAAATGACCTTGTAGAGACATTCTGGACTGCAGCGCAGAATATCTTTAAAAATTTAGGACAGATCATCCCAAGATTAGGAAAAACGGGGATGGATGTTGTTAGCGCACTTGCCGGGAAAATCGGCGGCGCTGTTCCACAAGTAAAAGGTTTTACTGATAGTATTTCCAAATTAGCAAATGAGCTGAAGGGAATGAACAGTGATCAACTGTTGAATCTTGGAAAAATGGCAGTGGTAATTGCCGGATCAGCTCCGGCGTTGTCCATATTTGGAAAAGGGATTGAAAATGTAAAAACGGCTACGGAAGGATTTAACGGAATTGCAGATGGAATAATTTCATCCATTAGCAAAATTCCAAAGAGCGCAGAGAATGCGGGAGCAATGCTTAAAAGCATAGGTAGTACGTTTAAAAATTTGGGGGATTCATTACTTCTTCCTTTTCGGGATTTAGGAAATAAAATAGCTCCTTATCTTAAAGATTTTGGAAGCGCTATGGCAGAAATGTGGGCGAATGGTCCAGGAGGAAAGATTACCGCTGTTATTGCTAACACTATTAAAAAAATAGGGATTCTTTTTGGGCGGATAGGTCCTGCATTGTCAAAAATATTTCCTCATATAGCAGGAATAATTAGTAAAATTGGAACTGCAATATCAACAATCATTCCACAAATAGCAGGCATATTAGGAAAAATCGGGACAACTATATCCGGCTATGTTGGAAAAATATGGAATGCGTTTACTCCAATTTTGACAAAAATGGCGACATTCGCACCAACATTCTTTAAACTGATCAACATCGGCGCAGGAGCTGCAATCATCGTTGCCGGTATGGGATTGATCTATAGTCAGTTCGGTACACAGATTGATCAGTTGCTATTACTCGCACAGACCAAAGGACCGGAAGTAATCACGAACTTTGCTAATGGCATTACTGCAGCATTACCAGGATTGGTTGCTCAGGGCGCAACGCTGATCATGGGAATTCTTAATGCCATTACAGCAAATCTGCCGGCATTAGTCAGTGCCGGAGTGAGTATCATATCTACATTAGCGGGAAGTTTAGGGGCGCAATTACCGCAGTTAATTCCTTGTGCAGTGCGGATGATTATGACGTTGGTCAGTTCTTTAGCTGGCAATCTGCCAAAGCTGATACAGTCTGGTCTTAAGTTAATGAAAGGTCTTGCAAGCGGAATTGCCAATTCGATTCCGATAGTTGCAGCCAAAGCACCGGTCATCATAGGAAAGCTTGCATCGACAATTATAACAAATCTTCCTAAAATCCTGACTGCCGGAGTACAGATCATAACTAAGCTTGCTGTTGGTCTGGTGAGAGGAATACCAGCTCTGATCGGAAAGATTCCAAGCATGATAAGCCAGATCAAGAATGCATTTACCAGTGTGAACTGGGGAAGCGTGGGAATGAATATTATAAAAGGTATTGCAAGTGGATTGGCAAATGCCGGAGGCGCGATTGTAAAAGCAGCCAAGAGTGCAGCTAAAAGCGCATTGGATGCAGCAAAGAGCGCTCTTGGAATACATTCGCCATCCCGAGTATTCCGTGATCAGGTAGGTAAAATGATGGCTCTTGGTATGGGAATTGGATTCGAAAAGAACATTCCGCTCAAGTCCATGAATGTAGGAGTACAGAGAGCGGTATCTGGATTACAGAAATCCGTAGATCTTGCATTATCAGCCAGAACCGTAGACAAGACCGTGGGAAGAATGAAGAACTATCCTGGATTCGATGGAGGAAAAGACATTGATTATGACCGGTTAGAAAGGATCCAGATGAAAGCTGCAGATAAATTATCTAAGCGCCCGATTTATCTTGGAACAAAGAGAATTGATGAACCGTTACCGAAAGGAGCAGTACCGGTATGGTAAAAGCATATTACAAAAATAGCAGAGGGGAGGTGCTTTGGCTTACCAAGGCACCTTTTCGTACTGTTGAGGCAGACTGGTTTGACAGTACGTGGGAAGAGAAAGACGGCGGGTATGAGAAGACAATAACAATAGATGTTTTTGGAAAGAGAAGTGAGTTTATCCAGAATATGGAAAGATTGTATAAAGTCATTTCAGTGGATTCTGAAACAGGAAATTATGGACGGCTATACGTGAATGATACGTTTCTGCCATGTCAGATCTACAAAACAAAGAAGACTGGATGGAAAGGGTATGTATATACGGAAGTTGAACTGACTTTTCTTGCACCGGAGTTATCTTGGATTACTGCTTTAAGCAAAAGATTTTGTCCACAAATAGAACCGGTCACAGAGAGCGGATTGGATTTTCCAACCGACTTTCCATTTGATTTTATGAATGAGAAAAGAGGATCGGCAGAATTTGAAATTGATCATATTATTCCATCGGATTTTGAAATGATAATTTATGGACCATGCGTTAATCCAAAAGTGTTGATTAATGGTTATCCTTACGAGGTCCTTACTACGTTGGAAAGTAATGAATATCTGATACTTAATACATCGGAACAGACGATAGTGAAATATCTGTCTAATGGGACGACGATGAATCTCTTTGATGTTCGAGGGTACGATTACTCCGTATTTGAGAAAATTCCATCCGGATTGATATCAGTAAATTGGACCGGAGACTTCGGAATAGATCTGTATGTATTTCTGAAGAGGAAGGAGGCAGCATGGTAATTCTAGCCACGAGAAAAAAAGAGATAGGGACGAACCCGCTGTTAGATGCGAATTGTACGTTCGATGCCAACAAGGAACGGGAGTTCTCGATTAAAATCGCTAGGTGCAACTGGACAGAAGATATGACCTATGGAAATCTGGTATATGTACCAGATACAGAGTATGGCGGAATTATAGGATCTGTGTTAACAGATACTACCCTAGATTACGTAGAATTAAAAGGTTATACATGGCGGGGGCGCATGAACACGAAGGTTATTAGCCCTCCATCTGGAAGTAACTACAAGACCGTATCCGGAGAGCTTAATACAGTGCTGAAAAAGCTAATCGAACCAGAATTTGGTGGTCTGTATGTGGTGTCCAGTGCAGACACTGGGGTGTCCGTGAGCAACTACCAGTTCGACCGGTACTGCACGCTACTGGATGGAATTACAAAAATGCTACAAACTGTTGGATACAGGATGGACATACGGCACAAGAGAGAGCAAAGTGTTCCTGGATATGTCTTGGTTAGCGCTGTGCCAATCGTAGATTATTCCGACGTAATAGAGTTATCGAAAGATTCTGGCCTTAATTATACGATGGAGGATAAGAGAGATGGTGTGAACCATCTTATCGTAACTGGCAAGGGAGAAATGCAGGACAGAAACGTGTTCCATCTGTACGTATGGCCAAGCGGAGCGATTAAAAAGACACAGTACTATAAAGGACTTGATGAGATAGTGGAAGTGTATGAGAATACCTCCACAGAAACCGACGAGTTGGAAAACCAAAGTAGAAAAAAATTGCAAGAAGTGTGCAGTAAAAAGACGTTCGGTATGGATGTCGAGAAACTTGGGATTAATGTGGGCATCGGAGACATCGTTGGTGGCAGAGACTATCTGACAGGCATGTACGGAACGAAACCTGTGGAGAATATAATCTACAGCGTCACATCCGGGATTGTGTCGAAAGAATACGAATTGGAAGGAGAGAGCGACAATGGAAATAGTTAGTGGAAGAACAGGAAAAGCGCATGTGACAAGCCAGCAGTTCCGACAGATTCTTGAGGGAGTTATAGGAAGCGATAGCTGTATCTTGGCATCTGGGGAAAATCTGGAGCCAGAGCTCGTGTCTAATAACTCGCTTAAAATCAGAAGCGGAATGATGTATCATCACGGCAATGTGTCTTCTGTCAAGATCGGAACTTACGACGAGGTAGAACTGGAAAATGGCACGCAAGGAATGAAAAGGGTAGACCTTGTGGTTAATCGGTATACGAGAAATTCGGGAGATAATACAGAAAAGAATGAATGGGTTGTGATTATGGGAACTCCAGCAGAATCCAATCCGGCAGTTCCGGAATATATAAAGGGAAATCTGCAGAACGGAGATCTCATTGATGATTGCCCTCTCTTAAAAATAACGTTGGATGGTATTAATGTAACACAGGTGGAAAAGATGCTTACCGTAGCACCTACAAGTAAGGAGCTAGGAACGAGAAGAATAACACACAAGCTCCTGTACTACAACACAGATGGCACTACCGGAACGTTTACGCTGTCAGATAGTGTAAAAAATTATGATTATATAGAAATCTTCTATAACTCAGACGTGGCCGGACATAAGGCACCGCAAAAGAGCATTAAGCTTCCAACAAGCCAGACAGTACTATCCGGGGCAATGCTGTTCGACATGACGTCATTCCGCTTGTCTGCGGATGATAGCACAAAAATGCAGTTGATGAGTACGGTGCTGAACGTATCCGGAAAAACCTGCAAGCCAGAAACATCCCGGCAGATTAACTTCGGTAGCACGGCTGCGGGTGTAGCATGGAGTACGTCTAGTACACCACACCACAGGGTATACAGGGTAGTTGGGTATAACTACGGGAACTAAGAGGAGGGCAAAAAAATGAAGATAGTATGTAACGATGCTTCGGAGATGATCATTCAGTCGGCGGATATCCAAGCAGATGGTTCGCTTCTGATAAAAACAATATCTACAACAGCAAGCGAACTGAAAAAGAAGTTCCGGGATCCTCTTGTTACAAGAAAAATAGTCGTGAAAGAACGTGAATCCGTGTTAGCGACTTACGATGGCTACGAAAATCTTTACAGCATCACCGAATACACAGGCGGCATTCTAGGTGTGGCCATGCGCAAGAAAGAATCCATTCCGGAAGTCCAAAAGGAAATACAGAGCGCTATGGTCGCCGTTGCGCAGATACAGGCACAGAACCTTACAGATTCGCAGGCGCTTGGTGTGCAGGCCATCTACCCGGAATGGTCGGGAGACAGCGTGGCTTACAGTAAGGATTATAAGGCGCAGAAAGACGGTGTGCTGTACAAATGTGTGCAGGCTCACACAAGCCAGTCTGACTGGGCGCCGGGAGTAGCTCCGAGTCTCTGGGCGGCAATCGCATCCGACAGTAATACAGGGACTAAAGACAACCCGATTCCGGTTCCCGACACAGTAGCCACGGCCGGTATGGAGTATACCAGAGGAAAATATTATTCCTATGTCGGAAAGACATATCTGATGAACCGGCAGGGCATGGCAGATGGAGACAGCATTATCTTGTACTTCGCGCCAGATGCTCTGGTCGGACAGTATTTCGAGGAGGTATAGATATGCGCACATTACAATTTAGTGTATCCGGCCAGAAATTAAGTAAGGACGGAGATCACTCCGGACTCATAGCCGGAACACGGGGATATCTACAGACAGCATACAACTTCGACAGTGAATGGGACGGTTGCAGGAAAGCGGCCGTCTTCTGCCGATACGAAAAAGAATATCCTGTCCCGATCATGAATGGCAAATGTGCCGTACCGGACGAAATCACGGAATATAAACGTTGGAAGGTATACCTGGTCGGCGTGAAAGACGGATACAGGATTACGACAAATGAAGTGGAGGTGAGGCAGGAATGACATTAGAAGAAGCATTAGCAGCTTCGGAAGCTGAACCGGTCAATGATATTTTTACAGTCAATCCGGAGTCACGTACTATTACAGTACCGGACACGGAAAAGATTTTTGGCGTTTTTAGCGACGGCAACACGGAGCGAAAACATTTCCGGTGTCCGAAAATCGTAGGGGATAACATCGACCTGTCTACGATGCACCTGTATGTGAATTACCAGAATGCCAACGGCGAGAAGTCCGCATATCTGGTGGAAGATGTGCAGACAGATGAGGATTACATTACATTTTCATGGCTGATCAGTCCGAACGTGACCGCATACAAAGGACAGATTAAGTACATCGTATGCGCCAAGAATGGAGCTACAGCTGAATGGAATACTACACTGGCAGAAGGTACGGTGTTAGAAGGTCTGGAAGCCACAGAAGAGATTGTGGAGAAAAATCCAGACATTATCGAACAGATTCTGGCTAGACTGGACAATGTAACGGAAGTTCCACAGGAGAAAATCAGTAGTGCAGTAGAAGAGTACTTACAGAAGAACCCCGTATCCGTCCCAACAAAACTCTCCGACCTACAGGACGACACCACACATCGGACAGTGACAGATACTGAGAAAGAATCGTGGGACAGCAAGTCCGACTTCTCTGGCAATTACAATGACCTGGAAGGCAAGCCTACCATTCCAACAGTACCAAGCACTCTCCCAAACCCACATAAGCTTACATTCGCGGGTGCAGTCACAGCGGAATACGATGGTTCTGGCGCAGTCACAGTTACGATTCCAGAAGCATCTGGTGGTTCCAGCGGCACTGTAAGGGTAGAGAAAGGTTCTACTGACACGACAGTCGAATTAGAGCCTAACAAGCTCTATATCTTCCCGGAGATGGCAAGCTTAACTTATACCCTTGCTGAACCAGCAGATGCAAGTGTAGCCAATGAATATCACTTTGTATTCAAGAGCGGTTCGACTGCTACAGAATTAGTGCATCCATCAACAGTTAATGTCGGCAACTTTTCGGTCGATGCGAACAAGGTATATGAGATATCAATCTTAGAGGGATTACTTACATCACAGAATTGGAGTGTGAGCTAATGGAACGGAGAAGAGCGTTAGGAAGCGTGGTGGCAGAAATGGGAAAAGAATGGAAAATCTTATTAGATAAGGCAGTTGAAGACAATTCGATTACTCAATATCTTATCAATGCACAAGGGTGTACTGAATTTTATGTGAGCATATTTTTTGCGAATGATGCAGACATTACGAATACCTGTAACGGATGCATTAGTATTAACACAGAAAACGCATGGGGTAGCTTTGAAAATCGAGTAACTGGTAACATTCAGAATCTTGCATATAACGCAAATGGGAACAATAATAAATGTTATATTTTTAGATTTGAAATAGTGGATAGATATGTCATACCAATGTTTTCAATGGTAAGTGGTAATACGGGAGCTTCTAGCACACAAGTATCACCGTCAAATGCGACACCGCTTGCATTGGCTAAAGAAAATGGTGCTCTTCAATTTATTAAAGTTGTAGAAAGTGTAAAAAATATAGCCATTGGAAGTTACACAAAATATTTTGGCGTTGGAAGTAAAATTTTTGTTATGGGGAGGTAGTTGACATGAAATACAGAATAAAACACAATCTTGTCAGTCAGTCAGTCAGTCAGTCAGTCAGTCAGTCAGTCAGTCAGTCAGTCAGTCAGGGCGATGATACTGTAGCTGATTCGCTCCTGTCAAGTTGGGCGGTGACGATATGAACCGCCGGAGAATGATGCTTATGAATGGACAGGAGGAAAATGAAGTGAAAGAATGGGTTGATTATGGAGTAAAAAGCGTTGACGGTGACGATGCTGTAGCATATTTTGAGTGGGATGTCCCGAAAGAAATATCAGAGTTATATTTGGTTGGAACAATCGTATCAAATACAGCTGATGAAACTGGAATGACGATTAACAGCGAGAATAAAAGCGGTGTTGGTATTTGCTATTCAAGGAGTCTTCTTGCTAGAGCGAATAATAAAGGTAAAACGCAGTATCTTGGTGTTTACTTGAAAAAAATTACACCAGAAAACTTATGGCATGGAATGGGAGATATAAATGTATTTAACCCAGAAAGTTGTTCTGCTTTTATTGGAAGAGGAAATCCAAATGAAATGAACACGGGGAAAATATTTTTTAAAACAATGTGGGGAGTAAATATCATGATTAAGGGAACAAGTGCTAGATTGTATGCAAGATAGGAGGTTGCAATAAAAATGGTAAGTAATAAAATCCTAACAGACAGACAGACAGACAGACAGACAGACAGACAGACAGACAGACAGACAGACG
>OLRC01000137.1_pt1 | contig 53255 bp, 43 predicted proteins | sample 1672081 | NCBI WGS metagenome assembly OLRC01 (sample SAMEA3136643, study PRJEB25190) | human gut metagenome | biome: human gut; feature: human-associated habitat; material: faeces | place: Austria | collected 2013
GAGCTCTGTGCGGAGCCTTCCCAGTTTGCGGTGATCTCATCGATCTTGCCTTTCAGAGCGGCCACCTCACCATTAATCGCCTCGAGCTTTTGCTCAAGGAAATCAGCAGCTCCTCTGAGTTCTTCTGGGGTAATTCTAATCTGTGCCATTGTCTTAACTCCTTTCTATATTTTATTAACCTTTAAAGGCTTTGGCAACTTCTTCATCTGCCTGCTCAATAGCGTCTGCAGCGCCGTCAAGCTGAGCAGCAATGCCCGTAATAACTTCCGGAAGAGTATCCTTCAAGATAGGGTACATGTTGGTATCAAAGGTGTCAATAAACGAGCTCTGTGCGGAGCCTTCCCAGTTTGCGGTGATCTCATCGATCTTGCCTTTCAAGGCAGCTACCTCACCGTTAATTGCCTCGAGTTTCTGCTCAAGAAAATCTGCTGCGCCTCTGAGTTCTTCTGGTGTGATCCTAATCTGTGCCATAATACAATCTCCTTACTTTAAATTTAATTTGTCGGCCTCATCAAAAAGGGGTTGATATTTACTTTTAGATTTTTGCATATTATCACTCATGTGTTCTATGACAGCAATATAATCATTGAAGTTTTTATACCACTCATCATCAAACTTTTCAAAGAAGGCTTTGCCTCCATCTGAATCCCAACCGCTTCTAATTTCATCAACAGCAGATTTCAGATCATCTCTGAGCGACTTCATTTTTTCAGCGCAACGGTCATAACCTGACTTGGCTGTGTCCATAGCCTCTTCGCTAATTTTTAGTGGAGCGGATGCCATATCCCTACCTCCTTACTGCTTATTAGCCGGAAGATCTGCCATATAGCCACCGATACTTACGGCTTTTGCTCTTTCTGTTTTAGCTTCTTCATTTCTCCCCATATCCTCAAGAACTGTGGCTCTTAGAGTGTGTGCTTCTGCTAAATCGTCTTTGACCATAACAAGGTAATCCGCTAATTCGAGGGCCTTTTGGTTGTCACCCAGTTCTCTAAGAGACATAATGCGGAATGCATAACAGTCAACATTTCCAGGGTTTTTTAGAGAAGCGCTTCTATAATATACCACTGCTTCCTCAAAGAGTTTCTTTGCCTCATCCTGCTTGCCAAGTTTCTTTAGGGCAAAAGGTTCATAATAATAGGCAGCAAGAGAATAGTAATCTTCTCCTTCGGCTTTCTTTAATTCTTTTGCACACTCGATTACTTTTTCGAGATTATCATTATTTAGATAACAATTCATCAACAAGTATATTGCTTCCATATCCATGCGTGGAGGATCATATTTCAAAGCAATATTTCGAGCTTTTTCTAAGGAATTAATTGTTCCGTTCATATCCTCAAGAAATGCATATGCCCTTGACTCTTCCATAGCAATGCTGTGCGCTGCCTCATCATCAATTTCATATGTATTCTTTATGGAGTGCAAATACTCGATTGCTTGTTTGTACTCCTTCTTAGTAATCATTAGTGATGCTTTATCAATTGCAAAAGCAGTGTCTTTAGGGAACATGAGCATCGCCGTTGAAAGCACATCACTCGCTTCATCAAACTTTTCCAAACTTGCCAAAACGAGATATTTTAAATGATATCCTTCAAACACATCTGGATTTGAAAGAATGAGTTCATCAAGCGCCTGCAATGCTTCTTGGAAGTGCTGATTCTTAATAAACAGGCGTATTTTTCTAATTCTGACATCAGCCCTGTTTGCATCCTTCAAGATTGCTTTTGAATAGTTGCGCACAGCGAGATCGTCATTTCCTTCTTCTTCATGCATTAAGCCTAAGCTAAAGTAAACCTGAGCATCATCAAAGCCGTTCGCAATTGCATTGTTATACAGTTCAATACCTTTGGCTTTGTTTCCGAGAAGCATCTCGATATTTCCGAGATGGAAGTATACAACGCCTTCCTTTTTGTTTACTTTTAGGGCTTTTTCAAATTCTACGCGTGCTTTATCAAACTCATTCAGATTGGCATATGCAACACCTTTAGTGATATAGACGTCGATATTAAACTTATCCTCATTCTCTGCTTTTTCTAGGAAGGTGATTGCTGCGTCATACTTCTCTTGCCCCATTAATGCCGTTGCTTGATTCATATATTCAAGCAAGTTCATATTTTCCATATTAATCCTCCTGTCTTGTCTTGCTATTTAACAGTTCGATAAATTCGTTCTGATCTTCAAATGCAAGAATAAAAGAATACCAACTGTTGCTATAAAACTTTCTTTCGCTGAGATTTTGGTTCACGCGCCCTAGTGAGTAATCGTCGTATGCGATTAATTCACCACATCCCATGATTGATATAATGTTGAATTCTTCATCAAATCTAAATCCGTTGAGATCTTCAAATTTGATTTGATATACGTCCATACTAGCAGTGTACTTGTTCTGTGTATTATGGTATCCAAAATGAATTCCTGCGTCATCAACACATAAGAACTCCTTCGTCATTCTGTTGTATGGTCTACCATATTCAGCCTTGCTTTTGTTAATCACAACTTGTCCAATTGCCAAGGGGATGCTGCCGAAAACAAGGCCAACCAATAAACCAATTGCAGTAAAAGACAATGCTTTTGATTGACCAACATCCTTTGCCTGCAAAGAGATATAAATACAACAGCCGATACAAACAGCAACTGCTAGCGCATATAAAATATACGCCACAAGTCGTGCGGTTCTGTATTTTTTTTGCGAGTTCAACCATTTGGATAGCATTTGCTTTTTTAGTTTGGGGGTATATTTGAAATACTTTGTCACTTATTTACCTCTCTTTCCCTAACATCAACCGGCATGTGCTGCTTTGTATGGATAGGTATTCGTTATTGTATTCCATACTTTTTGTCCAACGCCGCTGCTCGTGTACTTCCATCCTAGTTTGTCACCCACCGTTTTTGTAGCGCCTGTTTTGTTAAGTATAGCGGTAAGATCGGAGAAATTATAAACCTTCTTCATAATTTCGCTCTTAAAGTCATAGCTCCCTTCAATATAACTTCCGATCTTTTCAGATATACCAATTGCAGATTTGATTCCATTAGCGGTTGTTTTAATCATATCCTTCTTGTATTTCCAGTCTATGCCAGCCGTAAACATGCCTTTGGTACTGCTGTACTTAAAGTTATATTTGATTGTATCAACCATGCCTCTAAAATTGAACGAATTCTTCCAGTCAGAAAATGTAATTCTTCCACCATCAGTTACCGTATATCTGAATGTGTCTTTGAATCCCTGGATACTGAAGCTGTTCCTCCAATCCTTAAAATCAAGTTTGAAGTTCTGATTAAGCAGGGTTCTAATGCCGGTATCACTATTGCAATCAATGGGGCTATCCATAACGAATGCCTTAATTCCCCGCCAAATGGATTTGGGAGTGAATCGAGTTTCGACTATACCATATTCATTGACTTTGAGTGTCCATTTCTTCCCGCAAGGATTGCCCCAGCTGTCATAATCCATAACTTCGGTATATTTTGCTTCTTTAAAATATGTAAACAAACCGCCGTTGTTTTTGTCAAAATAATTTTGAATAAAACTAAATTTCGATTTAATTTGGCCAACAGCGTGTATAATGTTGACAATATCGCAGAAAAGTTCTACGCCATCAATTACCGTAGCTCCGAAATAGGACAGTCTGTTCAGCGTGCCATTTCCAAAATTCGTTTGACGAAGTACATCAGAAAGCTTATCTTGCTTACCATATATTTTCGCCCATGCGGGATCTCCGTTCCTTGCCGACTTCATTGAAGAATAAGAAGTAAACACATTGACTATAGCGTTTACTGCAGTTATTGCAGCGCCTATCATAGCACATATAGCAAAGAAACCTGAAGCGGGAAAGGATGCAATAAATAATAATACTGCAACAATTGCGCCGCCTATGGCCAAAACAAAAGAGACAATCTCTTTTCCGCCTTCGCATTTATACCAATATTTGATATTGGCGAACATATCAGACATCGCCGTTCCAAGGTCCCCCAAAGCATTTCCTATGATTTCAAAAAGGGGACAACTGTTTTTTAAATCAACAAGCCAATTTAGGAGTGTCGCTTTCCAGTCATCAATTCTTAGATGTTCGTTTTTACTTAAAAACTTCTCCTGATTGTTGGCAATCATTTTTTCAACCTCTTGATCTATGCGCTTTGCATTATCAATAAAGGTTGTAATTTGTTTTGAAAGCCCAGAATATGATGCTTGCTTAGTTTTCAGAGCAGTAATCTTCGCTCGTACATAATACTTTGCATCTGCGGTATATGTAGTAGATCCCCCGGAAATACCACTGAACTTATTAAAGACCTTGCTAGTCAAATCATTGGCATATGACTCCGCCCTTTTGGCCAAATTCGAGGCATTGTTTGCCACCTTTGTTAATGAGTCATAATCAATCACCAAAGTTGCCATATCGCACCTCCTCACTTCTTGCCTGTTTTTGTTAAAGCGGCCTGTAAAGCCTCTTGTGCTTTTCGTGCATTTTCCTCGGCGATTCGTCGCTTCTCCGCATAGATTGCTGATCTCGTGCTACTGATTTGCCGATTAACGCTGCCTAATTCTGCGTTAAGATTATTAATTCTTTGATTAATACTACTTAGCTCGCTTCTAAGTGAATTGAGAGCCGACACAACATTTCCCTCGGAATCGCTTCCTTTTTCCTTATCGGATGAAACCGAACTCGAGATGTTTGATGAGCATTTCGACCCTTTAATAGCACCGTATATTACATCAGTAATAGTTGTGCCATACTTATTCACAGAACCATACGAATCATCAACAGTGTTTGTCAGATTCTTTATCAAGGACTCGATATCTTTTTTGCGCTGATTATATGTGCGTAAACTTGATTCAATACTTGATCTTTGGTTTGCTAAGCGATTAAGTTGAGAATTGAGATTACTTAAATAACTCATCGTTCTTTACCTCCAATCACTCAATCGTCAGCATTTTTGCTGCCTCTTCATCTGCCTGTATATAGGCGGCCTCGGCATCTATTAAGGCCTCGTACAATTCATACATAATGTCGGCAATATCTGTAAGCTGCTGAAATATTGTCGTATAGTCCTTTTCAAACTGAGCCTTCCCTCTGCCTTGCCAGTTATTGAAAAGAGCGTTTGTTGTTTTTTCAACTTCAGATTTTATGCCGTTGTATTCTTCGATGCCTGATTTGAATGCGGCAATTGTTGAATCAAACTTCTTAGTATCAAGATGATTAACTGTTGCAGGCGAACTACTCATATTCTTACTCCTCCTTTATATGTATTATTTTCTGCTTGCTAACACCTTTTTCGGTAATCATATACGCATCACCGAGTTCAATGAGCTTTTTGTATTGTCGCAGTGTTGCTGTATTGACATCAATGAGCTTTAAATTTGAAAGATCATCCATTACAAATATGTATGAGTATTCCTTCACCAGCTTTAGCATCTCTGTCGCTCCGTATGCAATTCCAACATTGGCGATATTGGAAAATAAGAAGCATACCTTCATGTTTCTATAGGTCTTAAGAATACGCTTATATGCCTCAACCGCAGTTTTACTAATGCCATCCGGAGTATAAATATCATTATTTTGAACAACGATAAAAATCAATGGCATTTCCGAAAGGACTCCAATGCCTTCTGCTTGAACAAGTCTTAGCCTTGTCTGCAATTCTTCTTCAACATCAGTCAATATGTTCTCGAAATCACCCAAATCTATTGAGTATCTTTCTACAACTCCGAAACTAGAGAGAGGCTCAAGCTGCTTTTCATAATCGTCAATAATATAAACCTTTGATGCGGCATCGAATATTTTTGACTGAAGTTGAGATATAAGCAGCTTAGTGAAATTAGTCTTTCCATAGCCCTCTCGACCCGTAACGCCAATCGTCAACGCTTTACTCAAATCAAGCGTGACATACTCCACTGTATCGTAATCAATTCCAATCGGCATTTGAAGGTCTTTGAGCTTGATGTCTCCGATATTATTTCTTACATATTCCATATCAAGCATATGAGGAACTTCAGGAATTCTACGTGCAGCCATCCCAACATATTTTGCATTTATGGACTGAATATATGTCTTTATTTTCTCGACACGCTCAATTTCTTTATTTCCCTCAAATGCCAAGTATGTTTGATATTCATAAATAACCTTATTGATAGCCACAAGACCGCGTCCGGGTACATTCTTGGGCTCCATTCGGCATTTGTCAAACAAACTTCCGTATTCATCGTTTTGGTTACAGTATAGGCAAATTCTATTTGAGAAATTGCTCATATACTTATAACTGATGCCATTCGTTTGAAGCGAGGTTATTACGATGCTCACACCAACTGCAACACCTTCACGGCAAATGTTTAGAATATCATCTTCATATTCAGGATATAGCTCTTTTAGGGCAATAAAGTTATCAACCATAATGACAATATGCGGAATATCGTTATGACCAGCTTCTTTGTAGGACGAGAATGAAGTTATACCAATTTGGGAAAAAACCTCTTTTCGCCTTTTCATTTCGATGCGAATCATACGCACGAAATTCTTTAATTTTTCATCTTCAGAGGCAACAACAACACCGCCAACATGGTTCAATGAATCAAACACTTTTAACGCCATGGAACCAAAGTCGAGTATGTAAACATTGACATCCTTTGGTGAATAACATGCAGAGATTCCGCGTATCATAGTTTGAAGGATATTTGTTTTACCGTATTGCGAAGATCCGACAATCACGCTATTACCGTCAAGCAAGTCAATCGTGACTTCCCCTTGATACTGATTATCGGGATCATCATACACGCCTAGAGGAATAACGGTATGAATGTCATCGTGAGTATTGGTTGCGGTTGCGTAAGCAACAACATCTGTTAGAGGTGGCAAACATATTCCTGGCAAATGTTTAATTCCTTCTTTACTGCAGTATGTAGCTACATAGTTAACAATGGCCGTCAACTGAGTTTCTTTATCTTCGCCACTTTTCTCGACCCGTTTTGTGTAAATTGGCATGTGTCTACCAGGCAAATCAAGCTGATAAAGTGTAAATGATTTTTGAGATTTTGTATCATCAGCCGAACTTGATGCTCCGCTATATGCAGATTGGAATAAATCAAAGATTTCGTTGTTGCCAACCTGCAGGTATGCACGACCTGGCTCTTTAATTTCCGCAGCCAAGGGGGTCTTAAGAACCTCGTTGCTATCTTCTTTATTTTGGACCTTCAAACAGAGCTTGAATTTGGAGTTTGACCATATTTGGGCATCTACAACGCCACTTGGTTTTTGCGTTGCAAGGATAAGGTGAACACCCAAACTTCGTCCAATTCGAGCAGCACTTATCAACTCCTTCATAAATTCGGGTTGATCCATTTTTAATTCAGCGAACTCATCCACAATCAGAATCAAATGGGGTAGAGGTATTTGGGTCTCACCTTTTTTATAAAGCTTTATATATGCATCTATATGATTTACGCCATGTTCTGCAAAAAGCGCCTGTCTTTTTCTCAGTTCAGCTTTTATTGAAAGCAACGATCGATTTATTTCTCTTCCATCAATGTTCGTAATCGCTCCAATTAAGTGCGGTAAATTTTTAAACTGGTTTACCATACCGCCACCCTTAAAGTCAATTATCACAAAGCCGACTTCATATGGGTGAAACAATGTTGCCATAGATAAGATATATGTTTGCAGTATCTCGGATTTACCAGAACCAGTAGTACCAGCAACCAAACCATGAGGACCATGGTGCTTCTCGTTCAAATCCAGATAAACAATCTCATTCTTTGATTTTACACCCAAGGGAGCAGCCATGGATTTATATACCATAGACTTAGCCCAGTTTTCCGCAAGATTAATATCATCAACATTCATTATGTTAAGAAGCTCATATAGCGTAATATTTTTTGTTAAAGAGCCCTCCAGACTTACCTCATCACAATAAATAGGCGCCAACTTGCTAACGATTCTTGAAGCAATCTCATCAGACAGGGTTGTATATGTGAACTCCCTCTTTTTAGTATGGTCCTGCGATGAAACAACGACACCCCTTTCGTGGTCATACAATTTAATGATCTCAGCACAACCATTAGGAAGAAAATCATTATGTTCTTCAAAAAACACAAAATGAACTCCCAGCGATGCAGAACGCTCAATAAATCTTGATATCGGATGCCTTTTTAAGCCGAAATCATCATATACAAACACAACGATTTGATTGTGAGAAACCGAAGTTTCTACTTCTCTACGGGACATTTCTTTATAGAGATATTCAAAAAGTGAATTTCTGCTATCGGCATCACAAACAATATTCCTTCCGCCGATCTGCATGTTTTGAAGGTGAGGTAAAAGACGAATCCACTTAAACTGCTCCGCGTGGTCTTCTTCTAAAATGTAAAACAGAGAAAGGTCCGTATAGTAATGTCTTATAGCAAGGTCAAATGTAATATTCTTGAGCATGTTGTACAAGTAGCTTCGTTCGCCAACGACGCCAATTGCACTCTTCTTATATAGGGAAACTGTTATAGGTGCATTGTCAATGTATTCGTATTTATTTGCAATTTCACCAGGCCTATTAGCAAGTTCATCGGTGCATTCAAGCTTTTCCTGCTTTTTGTAATCTATTTCACGCGTTGCTTTGTTACGTCCAGTACCGAGGCGTATTTCAAGGAAATCTTCATCTGCAGGAGAACGATTAAATAGGTTCGCAGAAAAGTCGTCAACCATTGCAATCTCGTCCTCTAAAGAATAGAAAGTTTCGTTAAGAAGGCTTAGTTCTTCTCTCCTATATTCTTGAATCTGAGCTTCCTTTTTAACAACATAATTATCATATTTTGCAATCCGATTTGATGTGTCTTCTTTATATTTTTTCCTATCCCCAATAATTCCAACAACAGATGTAATAATTCCTACACTCATTGTTAAAACACTAATCCAAACATATGAACCGCCGGACGAACCCATGAGCCCGCGGAAAACCACAGTAATTGCAAGCATTGTTAATGCCGGCAATAACTTCATAATTATGCTGCCACTCGGTTTTTGCGGCACGGCAGGAGGATCCAGCACAGGAATCTTTTCATCTGGCAAAACAGATTTAATTCTTGTATTTCTGTTAAAGCGAGGATACTTATGCTCGCTTTTGCTGTTGCGAACTTCCACTACATTTAAGCTTTGAACTGAAACGCTGTCGCTTAAAGTAGTATACAGCCGTCCGTTTTTAAAGCAGAAGCTAAAATCCGCAAGAGAAATAAAATCATTTTCCTGCAGAACGACATCCTTTTCTATCTTCTTGGCGTTTAGATATACACCGTAATGAGTTTTTCCGTACTTTAAAATAAATTTACCGTTGCTATGTTCAATCGCAAACGAATCATTGCCGACAAAGGGACTCTTGACAACAATATCGCAACTATTATTGCCGCCAACTGTAAGCCTCTGGATTGTAGTGATATCAACGAACATATCATATGCTTTTTCTGTATAATCAAAATCCAGCACGAATGATACCCCGAAAATATCACCATCGGAGTTTTGATATTTTGCTACAAAGTCATCCCCATGATTTAGAGACTTAGAAATGAGCTTTCTAACATCACCTTCAGAAAAATAAATATTGTCTGAACATACAACCGTCCACTGTCCGTCATTTTTTATGAATGTTAATTCTATAGATTCAAAGAACCAATCCTTACGGAGTCGTATATCGCACTCCGAACTAGTCCCAACCTTCAATTGCGTCATATTGGGGGATAGCTCAATTTCTTTGTATATATTTTTATTTGTTATAATTACTTTGTATCTGTTATCCATGTATAGTCTCCTCACTCGGTAATATTGATAATTGTTCCATTGTGAATACCGAACTCAGACAAAAGCCTGTTTCCTTTTAATAAGGCTATTGGATTTTCTGCCTTCAAGTAACAATCTTTTACGTTGGCTGTATCTACACCTAAATCATAGGCAGAATTTAAACCGACCACCAACTCGTTGACAGTTATATTTAGTGGGATTTCGATATCTGCCGAGAAATCTCTTTTGGCTATATTTAAAATTATAGTTGCTCTATCTTTGCTCATATGTCCCACCTCTTAAATAATCAAAAACGCTATCTTCTGCATACTACTTTCCTTGGAAAGGTCATCTGGTTTCATCTTCTCGCAATGCTTGAAATATTCAATATAATCGCTCACTGAAAATTTCAAAGCAACATTAGGAGATATTAAAGCGTTGTCCGCTTCTTTATCAAATGCATTACATACGAAAATATATTTATCAGCGCTTGCTCCATTGATATTGGATACGAGAATATTCGTAGCCAAAACCGAAGCTAAATTCTGATTTGTAACTATCACAACTTTATCTGATAGATTAATTAAAGCTGCTTTGCTCTCGTCGAATGCCACATCCGCATCTACAACAATAAAATCAAAGTCGCCACTTTTTTTAGCAGACAGAATTATCTTCTCATAAATTGAGTAATTCATTCCCAAAGACATTAGAGCTGCCTTAAAAGGGGGGAGGTAGCTAAAAAGCTCCTTCCGAATAACATGCTTAATGTCTGAATAGATGTTTTCTCCGGCAATAGCAAGCTTTGCATACACATCGGATGCAGCAATCGCAGAGTGATTTTCGAGCATATGCTGAAACACCTGCAAACGAGCTGCGTTGATGTAGAGAACACGTTTATAGTTCTTAGTCAAAGATGCACTAACACCCATCGCAACAGTTGTTTTTCCAGTACCACCACTAGCAGAATAAAACAGTATTACCTGAGTATCTTGCTTTAAAGACATACTGATTTTCAACACATCTGCACTCTTGCCAGTGATCTCATTAAAGATTTCTTTAATGCTTGTATATTTAAAAATATAATTAACATTCAAGTCTGCTGTCCGATCTTCCTCATACTGCTCGGTCATAACAAAAATATGAGAAATGTTGTGACGCTGCATTGCTTGACTGTATAGTTGCTCTGAAACAATCAAAATATCAACTTGTTGAGGTGCAGAGAATAGTGTGTCGAAGTATTCTTTATCAGTAATAATTTCAAGGTCTACTTTCTCAAAAAAATCTTCAACAAATTTTAACTGCAGCGGGATAATGTAGTTAATATCGGTATCTGCAACAATAATTCTTGGCTTAGCCACAATTCGCCCCTCCTTATCCTATGCTCACCTGAAAATCGCTGTTTGCCAAGCGAATTATATCGCCGTTATTAATTGGATGAGGCTGATTTGGCTGCAGTCGGATCTTATTCACATATGTGCCGTTTGCACTTTGCAAATCAGTAATCGTGTACTGATTGCCTTTTCTATTTATACGACAGTGAGAACGGCTAATCATCTTGTTGAAATCAATAACGCCATCACAGAGTTCGGCTTTTTTGCCAATGATAAATGAATCCTTGGTAACAGTAATCTCAATGCGAGTAGGGGCGTTCATAGCTATAATGCGTAACAAACCAGGAGTTTGCTTTCTTCCGCTAACATCAGTCTGATCAATATGAGACTGTCCACTATTTGTGTTTCTTCCCCCCTTGATACGGGCATACAAATTTTCTACGCTAAGCGTACCATTCGACAGATCCGCAGAAAACTGCATGGTTTTAGAGCTTGAGAGCGTGGATACTCCAGAAATAAGCTTTACAAGCCCGGTCCTAATTTCGTTTTCAAAACTCGAATTGTCATCATAAATGTGCAAGCTAAGCGGCAGGTATACCAAACTAACCTTGTGAGTTGCAGGGTCTACATAAATGCGTTCAAACGAGATGTCAATATTCTGACAGGATAAAAAGCCGTTATGTTTGACTTCAATAATATCCGAAAGCAAATTCGACACGATAGTCAAAAAACCATCTGCATCTAATGTCGGAATCATGGAAGCAAACGATTTTAATCCCTTAGTTAAATAATACAGCTGCACACTCCCGTTATACGCCATCTTCATGCATTTGACAAAGCAACTACTTGCTTGGCTTTGCAGGACCTTATACTCTGTAGACAAGAAGGCATTATTGTCGCTCAAAATATATGCGAAATTAGAGCCGCACTCCATTTCCTTTATGTAATTATTATCAATTAAAATATTCATATTAATCTTACCTTCTCACTACAACTCTTCCATTTATTACAAGTTGGAGCACATTGATATGTGATGTGATTCAACTTCTAATAAATAGTGTTGGGCTTCCCGTGCAGGATTTCTCCTGCACGGGAGCCACACGAATTTAATTACTTTTCTTCCTTCTTTTTGCGCTTAGATGCTACCAGGAACCAGATGGCAGCGGCCAGGACGATAACGCCACCAATAGAGCCCCAGAAGAGAGCGGTATTTGCATACCAGCGGACGAAGAAGTTCCGAGAAACAGTAACTTTGTTAAAGAACACATATGTACTGTTTTCGTTGTCGGCAGAATGCTCCTTGAGGAAGTCATTCGAATTGGTGTCGGTCACATTGCCTGCAAGGTCCGTAACAATAATTTGAACCGTGTGTGCAATCGTGCCGCTTTGCTCCTCCAGGTCAAAGCTGCCGGTAAAGTTGTACAGGCTATCAGCCAGGTCATCTTTGGTAAGCGTCTGGATTGTCTTTCCGTTTACGATGATCTCAATGCTCTTCAGACCGCCCACATCGACGATGGTATACTTGACATTCAGCTTACCGTCAACGATCTTGTCTTTATCGGCGATTGCCTTATCAAGGTTAACGACATTTCTGATTTCCGGCGCAACTGAATCAACTGTAAAGTTCATCGTGTCAATGATCTCCTTGCCGGTGCCGTCAATGGAATTGTTCGGCACGCTGGTAGACTCATTCTCGGCGGAGTCATCCGTTGCATACTTGGAGGTCAGAGAAATCTTGTAGACGCCATCCTGAGCAAAGTTCGCTGCCTTGATGGTGTAAGTGTACTGATACCAGCCGCTTTGGCCGATGCCGGCTGCTTCATTGACCGCCGGATCGCTCGTGTAATCCACATCAACATTTTCACCGTCACGGGTAACGAGGATATTCAGTGAGCCGGCCAGCAGTCTGTCCGCATTGTACTCCGTGATAACTAGGTCAGAACCAACGGATTGCACATACTGACCGCCATCCTTGATCAGTTCGACCAGTGCATCACTGTACTCGTACACAGAACCGAAGCGATTAACAGTAAATGTATACTCTTCGCTTTCCTCGTTGCCGGCCTTGTCGACCATCTTTACCGTTAATGTGTAAATGCCGTCGTTTTCGACCAGTTTTTTGAAGGTATCAAACGTACCCGAAGCGCCCTGCGCCTGCTCAGACAAGCCTTTAATGAACTCGGCGGTAACATCGACATTCTTTTCGCCCAACCGAGTGCGCACAAGTTTGACCTCACAGGAATCATAGTTCACATCGTTCAGCGAAATGGTCGGGATCACTTCATTCTTATAAGCGCCGCCGTTTTTAATGCCGCCAATTGTCGGCTTCTCGATGGTTTGGTCAATGACAAAGTCTTTGCCTGCAACGCTATTGCCGTAGTTTGCCGCCTGACTTTCGTTTGCAGCCATGTCCTTTACAGTTACATCGAAGGTATAATCACCGTCTTTGTCAAAGACAATCGTTGCGGTATGTACATCACCATTATTAACCCAAGAAGCGGTAGGAATTGTAATGTTGGATCCGTTCAATGCTGCCGTTTGAGCAAATGTTACACGATCCACATCAAAGTTATGCTCGGTTACAACGATGGTCGCAGTGCGGGGAGCAGCAAAGTACTTGTCGTTCTTTGCGTCATTATTGTTGTAACTTACAGAAACGACAGGCAGCGTCTTATCAACAGTAAATTCCGTAGGAGCAACACTGTTACCATATTGGGCGCCTGCACATGCGTTATCCGCAAGGTCAGTATAGGCAATAGCAAAAGTGTAATCTCCGTCGGCGCTATAGGTGACGGTTGCTGTCCATTTGGTGTTATCTAAGTTCCCAGTGCCTTCGGTCTTCCGCCACTCACCAATAGTCGGAATTACACCGTCAGTATTTGTGATAGCAATCTTTACATCCTTCTCGTTGAAGTTTCTTTCACTAACAACGATGGTTGCAGTTCTATCAGCTTTAAAATACTTTGCATTGTCGGCGCTATTGTTGTCATAAGACACATCAATTGTAGGATCGGTGATATCAATCTTAATGTCCCCAACCTTTGTTGTGGATGTATGAACATTGCCGGCGTTATCGATGGCCGTAATCAAAACAACGACATTGTTAGAATTAAACTTAGCCTTGTCGATAGTAATGGAGCCAGTCCAGGAACTGATGAGGCCATTACTATCTGTCACGCTGCCAACACTCAAATCAAATGTGTTCTCTTCGATGGCCTTGATATCTTCAGCCTTGATGACATACTTAATCTCTCTAATGCCAGAGTAAATACCGGTATCAGCCTGAGTTCCTGCACCGCTATACTTCGGCTCAACAACCTTAAAATCAACTTTTACTGTGTCATCTTTGTTATAGATACCATTTGCGTTAGCGGTCGGAAGTGCGATATCGATTTCAGGAGAATATTGATCACCTCCGGGAGCTTTGTCATCCACAATTACGCCATTCGAGGACAAGTAAATGTCCTTTCCGGCTTTGTCAACAACATGGACATAAACAATAAACTTCTCGTTGGGAGCAACCTCAAACTCAAATGTATCTCTGTTCGCATCCAATCCCTTGGTAGAATTGCTCCAAGTGATTTCGGGTGCCGTAATATCAGTTACGATATTATCGGTTCTGAAATACTCGATATAGTCGATGCCGCTCAAATCGTCTGCGGAGGTGGCGGAAACCTTTACAGCGCTGTTGGACCAACGGCTGTTATAATCAATAGCGGTACGGACCCCATCGCCATTGGCAGTCGACCATGTTTCTGCCCAAGATTTATCTGCGCCTTTTACAAATCCCTCAATTGTCAAAGAAACATTCGGCGTGGTCTTATCAATGGTAAACTCCGTAGGTGCCACAGAAGTGCCGTAATCTACGCTGTTATTGGCATTACCAGCCTTGTCTACGCATTTGACTTCGAATGTGTAGTTTGCATTGGCACTGAAAACCATGCTAAGAGTATGTTTATCCTCGCCCTTACTCTCCCAATTCGCTAGGTCCTTTGCATATGCGGCATAATCCGGGATACCTACATCATTTCCATCTGCATCCTTTGCAGTTACTGTTACATCAACTTTTTCAGCATCAAAATTGTGCTCAGTGACCTCGATTGTAACCGGTCTATCATCCTTGAAGTATTTTTCGTTCAGTGCACTGTTATTCTCAAAAGAGACATTAATTACAGGCGGCGTGTCATCATATACAAAACCATCCGATGACGCATAGGTGATGTTGCCAGCCTTATCGATCACCTTTGTGTACACGACATAGTCGTTGTCCTTATCAAAGGTTACGGTGGTTCCTGTAGTCCAAGCGGAGTCTTCCAAAGCCTTTACAGAATCAAGCGACATTCCAACATTACTTACATAATAGAACACGTTTTCGACGCCGCTATTGCCTGCTGCATTTGTGTCTAATTCATCTTTAGCAGTAATAGTAATTGTCTGTGTGGTATTAAAGAATCTGTCATATGCGCCGAAGGAAATAGTGTTTAAGAACGACTCCCAAATGTTATCCTCATTAAGCTTCACAGATACAGTCGGAGCGGTTTTATCAATATTGATGTCGCCAACCAAAATCTCGCTGGTATATCCTCCGCCTATTCTATCCGCTTTCAGGAATACTTTGTAATCGTGCTTGCTGTCAGTAATTTTGATTTCGGAAGCAAAGGTGTCATCATTTTCATCGGATGTAGCAATTTTATAGCCCTGCTTTGGCTTAATAATGACATCATAGTTGTACCAACCGTTAGTTGTGGCAGCTTCCGTGCCAGGGTCGCTAGCCTTTACAATGGTAAACGGATCTTCAGGTGTTTCAAGATTGGAAATTACAAAATCAACAGAAGTTAAAGATGCATTGATTACATAATTAGAAGCATCTTTGCCAATCAAGCTCGCTGTTGCGGTGTATTTACCGGGGCGCTTTTCTTCGCCGTCAACTTTAACACTTACATCGTCACCGTCAAAAATCTCGCCATTATTTATTACAGCGGTAGGCTTCTGCTGATCTCTATTATGAGTAAGATTTGTATCGGACCAAGTGATAGTTACTTCCTTGGGATTGATAGTAAACAACTGAGTCTTATTGGACTTGATGACATAGTTGTCCTTATCAGTTCCGCTCAAAATAGCTTCAGCAGTGTAATCAACGCCGGCACTTTTCTTTTCACCAGATACCAAAACAGTTACATCGTCTTCATTGATAACGCCGGAAGTAATTGATGCAGAAGGCTTTTGATTTTGCGAATTATAAATCAGAGTAGTATCAGACCATGTAATGGCGACCTCTTTTTGATAGATTTCAAAATCGTAGGACTGAATTGCCTCTGCCCATACAGCGTTTGCACCGCACACAACCCTTACAGTGTACTTTCCTGCCTTGGAAGGAACACTTGTATCCCAGTTGAGTTCGCCTCTTTCAGCGTATTCGATCTTAACAGTTGAATAATCGCCTTTATCAATATTACACTCCGGAGTCGCTGCTGTTTCGCCATAGGTCCAGCTTGCAATTGAAAGAGTAATCTTTCCGTTTTCCTTTTCCTTAGTTGCAATAGCTGCGACAGTACTTACAGCAGAAGTATAGCTTTCCGTTTCACTTACGCGCGCATAGAAATAGTATGTTTTACTACCTTCAAGCCCGGTAAATGTTGTGCTGCTTTGCCAGTTCGTCACCTTGGAAGGATCGTCTTTATCAGCCTCATCGACAACATAACCATACTCCACAGCACCATCGCCCACCGTAGGAGTGACTTCTTTTAGAGCAATTGATGTTTGTGTGGCTTCACCGGAAATCGAAGGTGCCTCAATGCTGCTGTGGGCTTTACCGACAGCAACCTTAATAAGCACGTTATCAATGGTGTTATAATTATCTGTGTCAGAAGGTGTAAATGTTGCTTTAAAGGTATTTTCTCCAATTTCGCCTACAGATTCGGTTTCATCTTTCCAAGTAAATCCTGCGGGGAGGGCAACATCAGCCAAAGTTTGACCGTATTCCGCTGTCAATCCTGTGGGTACAGTAAATACCGGGGTCCCTTTAACAATCGAAAATTCAACAAATGCTGTGGTTTCAGATACGGTAATGCTTGCAGTATAAGAACCAACAGCCTTAGGCTCTGCATTGTATGTAATCTCTGGAGCATCGTTACCGGTCGCAGTTTTCCACTCAACTGCACCATCGATCGTCGCTGCCTTTACAGTGCCATCATACTCCAAATTGGACGGAGCTGCGATTGTGATGGACACCTTTCTTCCCTCTAAATTGCAGGTTCCTGCACTGCCGCAAGTTGCAACAAGGGTTTTATTATCATTTTCAACGCTGTACACGAATTCACCGTGTACATGAGGCGGATTGCAAATTAAGCAATCGGCATCACCATCACCTTGGTTATGAACCAAATATGCATTCTCAATGTTACTGCGAACGCACTCGTCATTATCGCAGACAAGATAGTGCTTACCATCTTCCTTGGAATTGTCAAACCATTGTAATTTGCCGCTGCAATTTGTCTCCTGGCAATCGCCCCCTGCCTCGAAGGACAGAGCAAAAGCCGTTATTGTTGACATCGGGACCATTGCAATCAACATAATTACGGCAAGCGTTACGGCTAGCACTCTATCGAGCAGCTTAGTTCTACTTTTGACCATAATCTAATCTCTCCTAACATTTGTTTTGTGTTTTATATAAATGTAATTGATTCCATTCAACATGCAGTGCATCCCAAATGAAAACAAAAACATGGAAACAAAAAGGAAACGAACCGTTGTACTCCACCTTAGAAAGCGAGCAACTATAAACGCAATCAGTGAAACAAACATCATCGCATCCATAATTACAGCCTCTTTATTTTGGAAGAAGTGTATTAGTCCAAGTTTTTTCAGTTCTCCATATCGCTCATTGAATGATGGACTGCGTCGCCTTGACCTGTTAATTTTAACCACCATTCTGACAGTTGAAATAAATGCAATCCAAAATAAGGCGCCATCCATATATATTGGTATTTTTGTGCTAGTCTTAATTTCGTTGACAATAGGCATCAAAAAAACTGAAAGCGATAACGCTATTAATGCTATGGTATAATAGCGTAGCATTTTTTGCCGACGGCAGTAAGATCTGCGTGCCCAATCCATCAGATCACCTCTTTGGTGTGGATAAGCATTACATCTTCAATCATTTCGAGCTGTTTGCCACTGGAATGAACAGGAGACTTACGGGGCAAAGATGCAAGAGGTGCTGTTGCATTGTCGTCGACCAGCAGGCCCGTTGTTTCGGAACCGAGAATACTGGTTGCCTCATCAAGCATGCCTGTTGCTTCCGATTCAAACCCATCCGCTTTGTTCTCTGTCAACAAACCAGTCTCCGGCTTTCCATCATGGGGAGTTCTTTGCGACTTGTTCGGGTTGCCTAAGTTCGGTATTGTTCCAGTCAGTTTGCCGCGTTCGGCATTGATCCTGCTTTCTTTGTAAGATTTAGTGCCAGTTTTTTCGTTCGCTGCGCGCATCTTCGCAATAGATTTTTTCGCTGTTCTGCCTGAAAGATCACCGATAACTGTCGGGATCTTGAAGAACAGCCAGAAAAACACCGCAAGGACTAAACACGCGCCGGCAATCACGAAAGAGATAACTGATAGGGTCTGCAATGTTTGTGCCATCTCTTAATTACCTCCTTGCTGACGTTTTTCGACTTCGTTATACTTTGCATTAATGTTTGCATTGAACGCGTCATAACTTGACTTGATCTCATCTTTCAGCTCGTTAACATAGGGCAGGGTGGAAGTAATCCCGTTGGCTTTCTGATTAAGCTCTACCATCATATCAAGGGCTGTTTGCCGTTCAAATCCAACACCAGCCATATATTCGGCCTGGTCGTTTATTAAAAGCATTGTTACATAGTAAAGCGAGATCTTATCATAATTGGCTTCGCTGTCTGTGGCCTTATCAACAGTGGACATTGCTTTATTTATTTCATTGAACAAGTCCGTATAATCCTGCAAGGAATGCTCGGATGTAGTACTTTGCTTTGTCATAAACTCACAAATGGAATCGTAACAAGCTGCAATTTCTTTTTTATCAAAATTTGCTTGAGCACCTGCAGCGGTTTTGAAAAATCCCTGTGCACTTACCGCTCTACTCTTGAAAGAACCATCATAGTCCGAAAAATAGAGCTTTCCCATGTCGTAGTACATATCTGCAATTTCGGGATTGGTGATGTCTAACAAATCGGCTTTCGATTCAATCGTATTGCCGACCTTGGTTATTTGATCATTTGATGCGCCGTTGTTTTTGTAATACTCAATTAACTTATTATAAGCGTCCACACGCTCCGGATAAATTTCAACCGCAGCAAAGTACTTTGATGGGTCATAACTGGCGATATTTGCATCGTAGTCCTGATTATTAACTTTTGTTGCTGTTATATTGAGTACTAGTCCAGCGATTGCCATAATCGCAGACATGCCGATTGCAACAATAAAAGAAATAAGCTTTCTTCGTTGTTTCTTTTTAAATCCCTTTGTAATAAGCTCCGGATGCTCCAAATCATAAAGCAAATCCGCACAGCTTTGATAGCGATTTTCTGCTGCTGGCTCTACGCAACGGTCAATTATTATTTCAATGCCTTCGGACAGCTCTGGATTCCATTGGCGAACTGAAGCATACGGCTCTCCATTCCTGGGGTCAACACCGGTAAGCAAATGGTGCATTGTCATTCCGAGAGCAAAAATGTCAGATCTCGGATCTGTCTGCCCGCTGTACTGCTCGGGCGGTGCATAGCCCTTCGTACCAAGCACTGTCGTGTCCGCAAGGTTTTGCTCTTTATATTCTCGGGCAATACCGAAGTCGATTATCTTGATGTTGCCCTCCGGCTTGAGCATAACATTCGCCGGTTTCATATCACGGTAAATAATCGGAGGTTTTTGCGAATGCAGATAAGAGAGTGCGTCGCACAACTGCTTTGCCCAGTTTACAACCAGTTCCTCCGGCTGCGCACCGTACTCATTGAGGATCTTATCCAGCGATTCGCCTTCGATATAGTCCATCACGACATAAATTGTCACGCCGTTATCGATAATATCAACAATTCGCGGCAAGGCGGGATGGTCAAGTTTTTTCATCATGTTTGCTTCGGCAAGCAAACTGTTTACAACGATCTCGTCATTCTTTCCGCTGCCTTTTTTGCGGATTTCCTTGACAGCCCACTGTTTGTTTAGGTGTTTGTCCATTGCGAGGTAAACAACGGACATACCGCCGCGACCGATTTCTTTCAGTATTTCATATTTGCCGTCGATTACGGTTCCTATCTCAGTCATATGCCCACACCTCACTCCACCTTGATCAGAAGAACAGATATATTATCTTTTTCTTCTCTTTTCTTAACCTGCTCAATCAGATACTTCGCATTGTTGTGCATGGCATCCTTGTTCATCAGATTGATCGGGTTAAGTGACTCATATATTTCGGCTTCGCTTATTTCATGCCGGAATCCGTCAGAGCAAAGCATATACGCGCCTTTTTCAGCTTTCCCACAGATAAGCTGCGGTTCAACTACCTTAGAAGCTCCAATACATTGGAGAAGGAGATTGCGGCGTTTGTCAGTCCTTGATTGCTCAAGGGTCATGGTTCCACGGCTAATTTCCCTTGCCACAAAGGTTTGATCCGTTGTGAGCTGGGTTAAAGAAGCCCCAATGTGATATACTCGCGTGTCACCAACATGACCAATCACATACAGGTCATCGATGAATAATATTCCAGAGAAAGTTGTGCCCACACCGTCAATGTTATTTTCCTTGCTATACTCAAGAATCTGCACATTCAGTTCTTTGAGAAGAAGCGACCACTTGGCACCAATAACTTGCAAATCAACATTGTTAAGCTCGTAAGGGAGTTCTTCGTCAAACCACTTTGCGAATGCTCGGACTACTGTGGCACTTGCGAGTTCTCCTTTTGACAGACCGCCCATACCATCACAGACGACGGCGAGAAGAATTTCTTTTCCGTCCGACTTTGCATGTTTTATTAGGGCACTATCCTGGTTTGTATCTTTAGAGATACCGATATCGGTATCTGCTGTAGCAATAAAATGCATTGATTTACAACTCCTTTCTCCAAAAAATTAAATGAATCTTGCTATAGCTACCACAATAAACTTCTCTATCTGTGGAACTACTTGCCTAAAATAAAACGATTCATTGGTTACCATATGCACATTTCACTTCCTAAACACTGAAGATGAATTCTTCGTTACCTAATCTCAGCCTGTCGCCATCATGAATCTCGACTTCCGCATAGATTGGGAGTTCTTGGTCGTTGATGTATGTGCGATTCTTTGAATTAAGATCTTTTACGAAATATCTATTTCCACGCGTAATAATATCCGCATGGCTTCGGCTTACCGCAATATTATTTGTAACAAAATAATCAACATAGCTTCTTTCTTTTCCGAGTCTGAAAACCGGCTTGTTGATGCTGATTGTTTCTTCTGTAAGAACGCGGAACAAAGTCGGAAATTGAATATTAACATCGTTTTCAATCAAAAGGCCGGTTGCCTCATCTTCAGTACCACTGGACAAAAGGCCCGTAGCCTCGTCATCATCGACGGCGTTTAAAAGTCCAGTGGGCTCATCGTCATCTACAAGCAATCCTGTAGGATCATCTTCGTCATCTACGAGCAGTCCTGTTGGATCATCATCTTCAACTAACAAACCCGTAGGATCGTCATCTTCGCTTTTCTCTTTACCTGCATAGTGGTCGTAATAATGCTGGGGTTTATCTGTCATAAATCCACTTTGTCCAGCATTTTGCTTCTTGATTGTGCTTATAACGCTCCTGTCCTCTTTTGCAACAAAGCTCTCAACTTTATTGATGTTGAAAGGGGACATTGCCTTAAAGAAATAAATAAACCGTGCAACAAAATCGTTATCCTTTTTGTCTGCTGGCTTTACCGAGTACGCTATGGACTCAATAAACTCAATCAGATTGTGATTTTGCAATCCGTTTATAGTAGGAATATATATAAACTGGGTTTCTTTGGTTACTTCGTTTATATACACGTGCTGCAAATCCATCACCAAATTGTTCAGTCCCATGCCATTTGCCTGAAGTTTCTGAACAGCAACGACAATCTGCTCTAGAATGAATAGAAACTCTCTTTTGTTGGTTGGTTTTTTCAATCTCTCATAGAGGCTAATACCTACTGGGCCGGTATATTCAATCAGATTTCTTTTAACCATCTTCGGTTTAAGAAATCCGCGCAAATAAACACGAGAAAACCTATCAAGTTCCTTTTCGTCGATGGATTCACCGATTGAAGTCTTTGCTTTAACCAAAAGCTGGCAATCTTTTGCTTTAGCCTTAAACTTCATGCTGCAACTCGCCTCCTTTTTCACTGCTTCGGGAGGAAGATAATAGATTATGAATTGTCTCCTTTGCAATTCTTATCTGGGGAGTTACAAGGGAATCTTCAGAAAAAATCATATAGTTTGCAACTGCTGTAATCACCAGATAAACATAAGGTTCTACATCTTCCTTGCTGCAATTCAATCTTTTTGCAACCTGTTCTGCATAATGTCCGTATCTTTTGGACAACCTATCAAGAGCAGGCTTCATTTTGTCTTTGTATTGACTGCTTGCGCACACAGTTACGAGGAACCTCATCGTAGGGGCCATTTCATCGGCTCTGGATTGCAAACGCTTCATCATAGTATCTAAATCATCGATATCATGCAGGGCACCAGGAATTAAAGCGCTTTCCACCCTAAGTGCAGCCTCTTCTGCGCAAGCAATAACCGCCTCATCTTTACTCTTGAAATAATAATACAACCCAGCATTTTGCAGCTTCAATGCACTGCTCAGGTTTCTTGTTGATGTCGAGGTCAGTCCCTTTTCGATGAAAAGGTCGAGACAGATATTGATTACTTCTTGTTTGCGATCATTTTCCATGCTTTTAATTCTTCACCTTTTCGTTTCTAAACACATATGCTGTTCTGATGTCAAGCGCTTGCTTGGTAGGAAAGCAAAAAAATTTGTCCTTACTTTGCGTAGAACTCAAAGTTCTACACTAAAACTCTACAAACCCTTGTATTTACTTGATTTTGAGGACTTGTTGACCATTATTTTGACCACAATAGATTGCTATGCTCAAGCGGATAAGGTGACAAGCTTTTCAAGCTGATTTCTCTTCATTTCCAATGAGGAATGTACATATGTATTAAGAGTAACACTTACATTTCCGTGGCCAAGAATTTCGCTGAGAGACTTGATATCTACACCGGCTTCTACGCAGCGTGTGGCAAATGTATGTCTCAAGGCGTGGTAGTTCACTGAGGTAATTCCGCAATCATCAAGAATCTTATGGTAGCGGTACTCAAACGTACGGGGCTTGATGAATTCGTTTGTCCCGGTCAAAAGAAAGCCTTTGCTGGATAGAGTTTTCAGTTTAAGCAGTATTGGCAGCAGTGTAGACGAAATAGGAATATCGCGTTTGGACGCTTTGGTTTTTGGGGTGTCTATAACCAATATTGTAGAACCAGCGGAACTGCTGCTTCTAATTCGTGCGACAGTATGCCGGACATGAATAACTCTTTTATTCATGTCAATATCATTCCATGCAAGGCTGCAAACCTCGCCGATTCTCAGCCCGGTGTGAAGCGAAATATATATCCCGGCACCTGTCAAGTCGAGGTTGTTTAGTAGCGAGGCTTCCAGTTTTTTCTGTTCCTCTGCGCTTAGAATGGACAATTCTGTTTTATCCGCCGAGGGCTTACAAATAGGAGTCTTCAATGGCGAGCAAAGTTGCTCACTAACCGCATATTTTATGGCGGCATTGATTACCAACATGATGCTCCTGACATAAGAGGCCGATAATCCGCCGGAGCCGTCGACTCTACCTCTTGAAATTTTCTCATTCAGGAATGTGTTAATCCTCGTTGCTGAGAGTTCATTGATTTTAGTCTGTCCAAGTTCGGGCATGACGTGTGTGTCAATAAGGTTCTGATATTTGTTGATCGTCCCGCCCTTTAAGCGCGCCCGATTATTATCCATCCATAAATTCAGCACCTCACCAAATGTTTTCCCTTGGCCTTTTGGTGTGGCCAGTTGTAATGGATGGCTAATGATAGCGGCCATCTTCTCTTTTACTTCCTTATAGGTTTTCCCGTATACTGAACCGTAGATAATACAGCCATCCACAGCGCGTCCTTTTTTATAACGCCCCTCCCATCGTCCATCTTTTCTTTTGCGAATGTTATCGCCACGTTTTGCCATGATATCTGTGCTCCTTTCAGCTTATATTTCGATAAAAATGTCACCACCCTAATTATAAAATGGGAGTATTACGATATTACAAGTGCAAGCATTATCAAGATGTCAGGATTGCTGACCCCTAATACAGACCCAACTCAGCATTAAAAGCTCTAATTTTTACCGTGTTTTCTGAGAAAATAGCCCATGAATCAACCATCCACGGTAAGGAAGTCAAAGAATTATGCTATAACTCATTGACTTTTCGGGTGAAAAGTGGTACAATGAGTCGGAACAGGTGGAGTAGTGTCGTACTTTCGTGAAGGTAAGAACTTTGAGTTCTACGCAAAGTAAGGGGCTGATTGCCCCTTAAAATTTTACTCGTAAAAAATTAGCGAATGAAGCTGTTTGAGCCTCATTCGCTTCCCTTTTTTATACACCAAAATACTTTAGGCATCTTTTGAGTGGCTTTGCATGCACTAATTGTACCATTGTTATGGCGAGCAATCCTATAATAACCGCTAAATATATCGCCCGGTATTCTGGCGCAAACTGCATCACCTGGATCATATCGTCATTTGCAATTTCCAACCCAGTCTGGAAGAAAACCAGCGCCCATAACGACACAAAAAAAGACAACGCACAGATACCTTTTATCACAAACCAAAGATACCACAATAAGAATGTTTTAGGGGAGCGTATTCCGGTTAATACTGCTGGGAAAAGCATCCCACCAAAGCCTACTAAAATCACGCTTTTTAAGTTCATAGAATCATACCTACAAAGTACATTCGGTATAGGAAAAAGGTGAAATTCATATATCTGCGCACCCGAGATCCATGCCGCAATAGAATGTCCCAGTTCGTGCGTAAATGGGTAAACTATAATTGCTGCCACGAGGCCAATAGCAATAAGCAATACGCCTTTGAAAACATCTTTCATGACATCACCATTTTTATTCTTTCCCAATGCTCTAAAAAATAAGCGGCAGGGACTTCTTTTTCCCCACCGCACTCGCATTCACATCGCCATATAGTTCCTTTTCCTGGTATTGTCCGAACGAGCTCTTTGGCCGTGAGGCGTCCGAACTTTTGATTGGTTATGTCCTTTTTCATCCTACTGGCAAAAGCAGCTTTGCTATTATACTCTCATAAGATACGAACGGATCATCCCAGTACCGGGAATCATGGGAATTCTCCGTATTATCGCCGAGCACATAGAAACAGTTTTCAGGGACAGTTACTACGGTATCCTTGTGAATTAGAGTGTCTCCTTCGCATGCTGCTATCCTTTTCACGAGGCAGGAACCGTCGTGATGAAAAATGATAATATCGCCGGTTTCCAGTTCATCAAAGAGCCTTAGTCCGAGAAGCAAACTTCTGGTTTTGAGTGTCGGCTCCATTGATGCGGTCGGCACATATTCGAGCAAAAATACGCTTTGAAAAAGAACAATTATAATGATGGAGGCGAGGACCGGAATAAGAATGGGGCACAGCTTCTTGAGTCTTCCCATATACATCTCCTTCGAGTAAATAATAAGGCCGCTGAGAAACACATCTCAGCGGCTATGTCGTATATATTACATTTCTGCCAGCGCTAATATTTCCGGCCGGTTTTTCAGGTATTTTCTCGCCTTGGATACCCAGGCACAAACAAGATTGGCAGACACACCAAGCTCATTTCCGATTTCCTTGCTGGAGCGTCCCTCGGCCATCTGAATCATCGCATCGATTCCTTTGAGCACGCACGGCGAAGCTTCCTGTTTTGCTACTTTGAGTGCGGCCTGCACATCCAACTGCGTTGCGACATCTGCAATCGATATGGTCGGCTCTTCTACAACCAGCGGAATCACATCGCTTGAAAGCTCCGTTGCCTGCCGCCTGGTCGAATAGATCAGCGCATCGCAAATCTCGTTCCATATCAGGCGGTAGGCGTAGGTAGAGAAGATCCCGCCTTTGTCTGTTGCCACGGCCTTGCAGAGACCGATGCAGCCGATCTGAAAAATATCGTCGTAAGTATAGATACCCAACTGATACGGGCCGTGGACTTTATCGTTAATCACTTTCTGAACCAGCCGAATATTCTGCTCCACTTTTTTCTGCTGTTCTGCTGTCAGGGTCATGACGCCAGTGCGCCTCCTTTCTGTGCATAATATCGCCCCCGCGTTTTGGCTTTCCGCCGTTCTAAGAGCTTTCTGCTTTCTTCGATCACCTGCTTACAGTAATACTCGCCAAGATACCCGATGTGCGCTTCGGAAAGCGGCGCCATAATCAGGCCGGCCAGCCACTGGTATGCATCCTGCTTACTCATATAACCGGATTCATAAAGCTGGTCAAAATAATGGTGCGCTGTGCGGCGCAATGTACGCAGCTCGTGATTGGCCATACTGCCGACCGGAATATTCGTGCCGGCATGGACGCGGACATACGAGTCGCATTCGGGATAGCGCGAACACACATAAAGCATGGTCCCTCTGGAATTGTCGCGGTAGATACCGTCTGCACTTCTATACACAACAGGACTGCCGCAGTAGGGGCACCGCATCCCGCCCCGGTCAAACCCCTTCCTTTTCTTCTTTTTATTCATAGTTCAATATTACCTCCGAGAAAAACAAAAAGCCAGAAGAACTGCGTTAAAGCATACAGCACAAATGATCACTGTATGGATTCAAGCAGCCTTCCGGCTATCATATTCAATTGCCTGCGTTATTGTGGACTTGCTCAGTGCGCAAATCCGTAACGATTCCTTGCCTCTTCCCGAGACGAAGTCTGACGCCATACCATAGACGTATCGAGAGCCTGAACGCAAGCTCCTGCCACGCCTATAGTATAGCAGAGAAGTGCCGCAAAGTCAAGGTTTATCAGCGTTTTCACGCCGAATTGTGCGAAAAATATCGCAACTTTTCCGCTTTTCTCTGTCAGACTCAGTCTGGGGGATTATTCCTCGTCTTCTTCGTCATCTGGCGCCTCATTTTCACGCTTTTTCTTGAGAATCTGCATGACGATCAGCGTGCCGATTGCAATGACCATACCGCCTGCAAAGAGGATGATATGCAGCGTCGGAATGCCGGATACGGCTTTCTCATTTGACTCAGGGTTTTGCTCTGTTGTGGCAGGAGCTTGCGTCTGGGCTGTTGAGTTTGCCGTATCCTCCGGTTCCGGAATCGAAGTTGAGGAATTTATACAGGTCAGAATGTACTGGGAGCTGCCGCCGATCTCAAGGCGGAGCACGCCATCCGTTCCGACCTTGACGGTGCCGGGGTAAACCCCGGCGTCCGTCTTGAGCTGGAACTCTACGCCCGACCATGATGTGCCAAGCTGGATCTCCAGTTGTTCTGCTTTTACCACCTGCAGTTCGCTGCCGTCCGTGCCTTGCTGCGCCGCATAGACCGGTGTGACCGGAATGCAGAGAATGCAAAGCAGCGACAGGATCAGCAGAATGCCTTTTGTCAGTTTTGCTTTCATTGCCTTACCTCCCTTTTCAGTCTGCAAGATGCTTCTTCTTGCGGGAATAAAGAATGGTACCGATCAGAACGCCAAGGCTTGCGAGCATCAGACCCAACCACAGAGCCGTATGAGAATTGTCACCGGTCTTCGGGCTGTCCGGATGGTCGGTCGTGACCTTATCGTTATGGACATTGACCGTCAGCGTTTCATCAGCGGTCAGCTCGATCTCAAAAGGATCCGGGCGTTTATACCCGGCGCTGACGCTGTCCTCAACTTCCGTCACGGTATATTTGCCGATGCGCAGGTTTTCAATGAAGATCTCACCGTTTGCGTCGGTCGTGAAAACTTCATCGTAATTCTCACCCGTGATACGGAAGCTGAATCCTTCCACACGACCGTCCGAGGAGGTCTTCACGATCTTCAAATTGCCGACCATATGGTCGTTGATGAAGCCAACGCCGGCTTTGTTCTCTACTTTCACCATCTCGCCATCAGTTACGATCTCAAAATAATAGTATCCGTTATCTTTGACGAAATTAACAGGCGCTTGCTTTTCATAGAGGAAGTATCCGCCGTAACGCAGCTCGGCGAGTTCATACAGACCGGGCTCGCATTCCGAAAGGGTACCAACCAATTCGTCCACATCCGGATCGAACTGCTGATTTCCGTTTACATCACGGTAGACCTCAAACACGGCACCGGTAAGCAGATGGTCGGGATAATCCTTATCGACCTTGGTCGTATGGACTGCGCCATAGATATGGCGATTCTCGGCCTTAATCTCGATCACGGCACCATCCGTAGTAATGTCGACCGGGAACTCTGTCTCGTTGAGGACGAAGCCCTCGGCGGGTTTCAGCTCGCGCACAATCCATTTCCCGAATCGCACATTCTGAAAGGTGAAGATACCGTCTGCATCGGACACCGCTGTCAACACGGCGTTTTCCTCTGTGAATTCCGTATCATCCTCCGTAAAGAGGCCAAACAGCGCACCCACAACCGACTTTCCGTCTTCGTCGACCTTGTAGCCTTTGATGTCGCCGCGAATGAATTTGTTCTCGACGGTAATGAAAACGGTTTTGCCGTCCTCGGTGATTTCTACCTCGATCGGTGTTTCATTGAGCACATACCCAGTCGCCGGCTTCAGCTCACGGATGATCCACTTTCCGTACCGGATATCTTCAAAGCGGAACTTACCAGTGCTGTCAGACTCGGTTACACGCACGGCAGTTTCTTCGGTAAACTCTGTTTCGCCTTCGCGGAACAAACCGAATACCGCACCGGCGATCACATTGCCGTCCTCGTCGAGTTTGATGCCTTCAATATTGCCGCGAATATACCGGTTCTCCAGCTGGATGTTCACCACATCGCCGTCTTCAGACACTGTGACCGGATACGCCTTCTCATTGAGTACGAACCCCTTGGCGGGCTGGATCTCACGAACGACCCAGGTTCCGAAGGGCACCTTTTCAAATTTGAAGGTACCGTCCTGTGCGCTTTCCGCCGTTAAATACGCATTTTCAGCCGTATACTCATTTTCATCATTGCGGAACAGGCCGAAAATCGCACCGGCGATCACACGGCCATCCTCATCGACCTTGCGGCCGGAAATCATACCGTACTTGAGGTCGTTTTTGATCGGGTCGCCGCCGTTGACAGAAATCTCAACCATATGAGTTTCCTGCGAGCCGTAGGAAAACTCGAATTCATAATGGGTGTCGTCCAGGATATATTGCTCGTCCGTACTGCGTTCCTGCAGGTAATAGCTGCCCAGCGGTAGATCGGCACTGACCGTCGCCATGCCGTTATCATCAAAGGTCACGATCTCAATGAGTCCGCCTGCCGGAATGACGGTCCCGTCACCGGCAACCAGGTCAGTCTTGGCGTACAGACCGAAGGTGATGTTTTTCAGCTCGCCGTTCATACCGATGCCGAACAGCTCGTTCTGCTCCAGCACCTTGCTCAAGGAAATTTTGACCTTTTGACGCTCGTTATAGAGATTACCGGCGGTTTCTGTAATGGCGACCTCCTGACCGGCGTAAGTCAGCTCCACTGTCTGAATCGTGCCGTTCAAAACCATCCCGTGCGGCGCAGTGATCTCCCGGATCTCATATTTTCCGAGATACAGCTCCTTGCTCGATGCCACACCTTCAGACTCAGCTGTGATCGTATCCACGATCTCGCCCTTTGCGTAATGCATGACGCCGTCAAGCGTATAAATATCTTCTGCGGCACGGATCTCAAACACTGCGCCGGGCAGACTCTTGACCGCATAGACCGGTTTATAGATCCCGTCCGCTTCCGTGACCGTCCAGAATACTTCGCCAGTCTTAGTGATACGGATGATACCTTTCTGTGGCATGTTGGAACGGGTGACTTCAATCAATGTGATGCCGCCATCCTCGGTCGCCGAGTCTGCGGTCACATCAAAATAGACCGGATCGGAGTTCAATACATAGCCATACGGAGCCTTGACCTCCACAATGGAGTAGCCCTTCCCGAACGGAAGCACTTCCGGAGTAATCAAATAGCCATCCTCGTTGGTGTAGAAGGTGTCGATCACCGTCAGTTCCGGATAGGTGTACTGCATGGTAACCCTGGTACCGTCCGGGTTATAAATCTGGAACGCTGCGCCTGCATACGGGATACTCAGACCGGATTCCGCATCCGTCTTTTGAATCTTGAGATATCCGGTAAAGGGGGCGTTGTTGAGCAGATATTGATAGCAGCATCCGTCTTTATCAATAAAAACATCGAAGGGTGCTGCCAGATCAAAGCCCTCCGTGCCTTTCGTCTGTCTGACTGTATAGACGCCGTAAGGAAGCTGCTTCGTTCCGGCATATCCGTGCTCGTCGGTAATCAGGTAGTCCCGTTCCGTGTCCCGGGCATTCTCATAGGAACCGGCGGTCTTCAAATATACCTCAAATTCCGCTCCGGCCTCAACCGTCTCCAGACCGGTACTGCCGTCATCCATGTGTTTGATGAGATACAGGCTGCCGAAGATGATGTCCTCATAGACATCCAACTCTTCCGTGTTCTTCTCCAGCGTATACTGTCCGGGCGTCACACCGAGCCAGTAGACGGTCTCGTCCAAAAGATAGCCTTCCGATGGCGTGATCTCACGGATGTTCCAACCCTCGCCGCAGGGATAGTAGTCGGTCAGGAAATATCCGTTTTTATCCGTCACATAGGTGTCCACAAGTTCATCATAACGATAAACGCCGTAAACTGCTCCGCCGAGTGTGGCATCGCCCTGGGTTTCCCCGTAAGGATAGCCGAGTTTTTCCACAATGCTGTCTGAGTCGAGCGAGAGCATCTTTGTGGTTCCATGCTCACTATTGCCGCGAAGAGAGGCATCGACCTTGAGGACATCGGCACGCCATTTCTTGAGGATATTATCAAATCGGCGCTCGGTCACTCTATTCCACTCGACCGAAATGTTCTGCACCTCCGGGATCACATATCGCTCTGGGGTGTTCTCTTCGGAAAGCGTGTAGTCCGTACCAATCGGGACACGCTCAAACACAGCTGTGCCGGCCGCATTGGTTGCAACGGTCATATCCACACGCTCACCGTATTCGGAGATGCCGGTCAGGCGGAAAATCAGGCCCTCCACCAAGCCGTCTTCGGCGGTCTTGCGGACTTTGACCATACCGTACTGGCGCAGGTTGGCAATGTCCAGGGTGATAAGCGGACTGTTATCGTTGATCGTCACTTTCCACTGTGCATCACCGTCCGGCTGGTAATTGACCGGAACCTTGGTCTCTTTCACAATATAATCGCCATAGATGATCTCACCGGACTTGGCATAGCCGTTTTTGTCTGTAGGTCCGATCACGGCGATTTCTTCACCGTCCAGATCATAGACAGTGAATTCCGCTCCGCTGAGGTCCTTTCCGGATTCGGCGTCGGATTTCAGAACTTCAATATGACCATTTTTGAGCCGGTTATAAGCATTGACCGTTGCCAGGCTGCCATGTGCGGTATCAATGGTGACCTTCCATTCCGTCTGACCGTCCGGCTCATAGTTGAATGGGAAGGTCGTCTCGACCACTCGGTAGGAGCCGTAAGGAATATCTGCGGATTTGGCATAGCCACGGTCGTTGGTCGGTCCGATGGTTGTTACCTTTGCGCCAGACATATCGTAGACTGTGAAAATGGCGTCCTTGAGTGCCTCGTTGGTGCCGGATGATTTTTTGTAGACCTCAATATTGCCTTTTTTCAGCTCATTGACAGCCTCAATCGTCACCACGCCGTTATTGGAAGCGCTGACCGTGCGGGTCCACTCCTTGGTTCCCGAATAGGTGTAGTCCGTCGGGAATACCGTTTCCACAATTCTGTAAGTGCCAAACGGCAGTCGCTCTTTGGTACAGGCGTAGCCGCGGCTGTCGGTAGGTCCGATGGCATATTCTGTTCCGGTTGAGGTGTTGGTGGCAATGAAATAGGCGCCGCTCAGTGCTGCGCCCTTCGGATCCTTTTTATAAACTTCGATTTTGCCGGCCGCCTCTACGAATTCCGGAGTAACAACCTGCACGACGGCTTCCGGATAGTCACCCTTGGACATACCGACAATGGAGCTGATTTCCGGTCCTCTATCGTTGCCGACATGAAAAACAAAGTGGGTTCCGTTGTAATAACCGGCGTATACGGCAACATGGGCGATGTCCCCGGTCGGAATGTGTTTGAAAATGATGAGGGACCCGATCGGGATATCCTCACTGGGGATAAAATTATTGCCGTTCGCATTCTGGCTGAAGCTGATGCGGCGTGCCGTTCCGGCACTGACCCACGCATTCGCAGCAGCGTTGTATGCCGTTGCTGTGCGCAGATTGTATGGACGGGTTGCGTTGCTGGTGTCAATGCCCGCAATGTTGGGCAGATAGTTGTAATACACATACGAAACATAGGAGGCACAGCAAAGGCCGCTGCTCTCGAGTCCGGCGATATCCGGTGCGAGCCCGGTTGCCGTACCGCTTTTTGTGACGGTCTCCGTGCCGTACTTATTCAGCCCGTAGGAGATTTTCGAGAGATAGGCTGTCGCGCCGCCGCTGTACTTTTTGAAAATCGTTCCGTCATCCTTCTGCGCCTGTACCTTATAGCCGGTGTACTCCAGTGCATCGAGGAACACATTGTCCAGCATCTCTGCCGGAATGTCAGATGCCGGTGCAGCAAAAACGCTCATCGGCAACATCGAGACGAGCATCAGCGTTGCCAAAAGCATTGACAGAATGCGTGCGGTGAATTTCTTGTTCATCTTGGTATCTTCCTTTCTTGATTTGGATATGAAAAGAGCCCCACCGTTTCGGGTGAGGCTGCAATTCCTTGATGGTTCTTAAAGATTGTCCGTGTTTTCGGCAGCAACTGCGATGTCGCAATACCACATGCCGCTTTCATAAGTTACGCCGACGGCAATATAGCCATACTCGGCCGAGCCGATATAGCACCAGTGCTCTGCGCTGTTTTTGACCAAGGTTGCCAGCTTGTAGGCAACTTCGTCCACCGTACCGGCATAACCGGCCTTTGCAATGGCTTCGTTGGCATTGGCCCGGTAATACGGCTCGCCGCTGCCGCCGTAGACGCTCGGATCCACATACTCGCCATACTGAAGCGCTGTCGCCGCTGCACGCTCATCATTTGTATCATGGGCAAAATTGCCGATGAGCTGTCGGCTTCGATACTCAGCGTAGCTCGTGAGGCCCGGCAATTTGACTGCAGGCGATGTGCGGAAGCTGTTGATGTATTCCAGCACCTTATCGGCGACCACTCGGGCGTCCTCGGCCCCGGCACAAGAATTCTCGGGTTCCGAAGGCGGCTCGGCAGGCTTGGTTTCCGGCTCGATCTGAGGGGGAGTCGTAGACTCAGTGACCTTTTCGCTTTCCGGTTTGGTAGTCGACTCGGAATTCGCCGGCTTGGCAGGGGCCGTCGTCTCACTTTCGATTGGGTCTGATGTGACGGCAGTATCCCGAGATGTCCGGCTCTCCTCCAGGGAACTCTCCGGTTCAGTTTGGTGGGCGGTGGACTCATTGGCAATTGCTGAGCTCGGACTCCCAGAAGGAACAGAACTATCAGGCGAGTCTGTGGTATGGCAGGCGGCAAGTGTCAGACAGAATGCCAGTGCGCAGGATAAAATCAAAATTTTTTTCATGATGCATACTCCCGGTTCGTGTTTTTACCATCATTACACGGACGAGTCTGGGATTTTACAACTCAGCACGCAAGCTTATAAAAGCCGCGGTCCGCTTCGTCGACGCACCTGTCGAGGATCTCGTAAAATCGCTTGGCATCCAACTCGGTATCCAGCCAGTGCGTGGCACGGTAGGAATAGCAGCCGACTTCATCGTTGATAGCATGACTTCCGAGTACACTTCTCAGATTCAGATCGTTTGCGATCCGACACTGCTTTGTGGTGCCCGGATGGGTAAGTGCCTTGGCGAGACAAACCACCATCAGCGGGTGCAGCTCGGAAAAAGAGATCTGCAGGTAATAATCTCGATACCTGCCCATGATCGAAGTTTCATCCTGACTGTCGATCGGCAGCTCCGTCAGAAGCATCTGACGGGTATGCTCGGCGATCTCTTTTCTGCGATGCTGTTCTTTCTGACTCAGATCACAATGTAGCATAAAATCTCCTTTCTTTTTCATCAGTGCGGCATGGCAATGTGGGTGATGGCACCCCAGATCCGGTTGGTCTCGTGGTTGATCCCAAGGATCCGGACGGTGACTCTGGCGCCTCTCGGCGGGCGTCCCCGTTTGGGATAACTGCACAGGCAGTCGATGCCGCCGTCCAACGCCACAAACACGCCGTTTGTATCCACCATACTGACAGTACCGACATAACGGTTGCCAACAGAGCATCTGCGAAGGGCTTTCTCATACGGGTTTTCTCCCGCCTGTTTCACGGAGGCGGAAACCCTGACATGGTCACGGTCGCTGCGATCCACATCCAATACCTTGACGAGGATGCGCTGTCCGGGCTGGAAATGGGCCGCCGCGTCCATCCAGCGCTGGTAGCTCAGTTCCTTGAGGGGAATGTAGCTCTCCACACCGAACAGGTCGATGAAGATTCCGGCACGGATGGCAGAAACAACTCTGGCTTCTGCGCAAACACCGGCATAGATGCGGTTGTTGCCGTCCCGGTCTGTGCCGAAATACATTTCTTTCCTTCGGGCACGCATAGCCTCAAGGCGGCTCGCCGCTGCAATACCGGATTTGGGATCGATGCCTTTTACGATGTAATCGACTTCGGCGCCGAGGCGCTTGGTCAGCATGTAATGAAGTACCTCGTCCGGATCACGCCCGCGATAATCTTCAGGCGGCTCCACTGCCTCAGCAGCGGGAATGATGACTTTGAACTCACCGTGATACAGGACTGCAAAGGCATGACGTGGGTTATCCGCCGACTGTTCCACACCTTGGATCGTCCCGGTCAGGATACGGCCGCTTCGCTGCGACTCGATGAGGTCGAGCAAGTCATTCTTGGCCTTATCCGCCTCCGTTTCGACCGTTGGACGATCGTCAATGGACAGCACCGACATGCTCGGTTTGGTATGAGTACGTTTTCTCCTGGGTTTTGACGCCGCATCGACGCCGTCTTCCTTGGCATTCGGTGCATTTTCAGGCTCTGTGTCAGACTGGGACGGTTCCGGCTCGGTCTTCTTGCGCCTGCGGGGCTTTTTGACCTCAGTCTGAGATTCCGTCGGTTCGTCGAGAGCTCCGCCCGGAATTCCGGTCGAAGAGGCGCCCGCATCCGCCGAATCTGTTTCAGTCTGGGAGAGCGAGGTATCACAGGTGTCATCCGGTGCCCCTTCGGCAGGTGATGCCGTGATATTCTCCTCAGTCTGGGGTTCCTGCGCCTCCAAAGGAGTCGTCATCTCCTCGGGAAGCTCTGCTTTCTTTTTGGTTGGCATAGATTTTCCTCCTTTGTCTGTTAAAATTCACTCGGTGGTTGTGCCGAGCTGTATAAGCTTTTTCTGCGCGTCGCTTTCTTAGGCGGCGCCGGTTCGGTGTCAGACTGGGTGGGTGTAGGTGCAAACGTACCGGCTGTCGGCTTATAATCATATACCGATGCCTTTACGATCTGCTTTGCCATCGGGTGCTTTGTGAAATCCAGTTTGTTCAGCTTCAGAATGTTGTGCCCGCGTATGATGCAGAGCAGTTCCTCGTTGGGAAGCCGTAAAACCTCATCCGGTGTGAGAAGCCGTCTGCGTCCCTGACCCTCAGTATGACGGTACTGGGGAATGACCTGCGCTACTGCGATGGTCTGACGGACCGTCATGGTAGAATTGACCTGCACGGACATATCACCGGACCGGGCTGAGATATACTCGGCGGTCACATCATCGGTGCAGCCGAGCATCAGTTGGATGTCGCAGTTGCCGATAATTTCGGCCCATAGATTCTTGGGATACCGATTCTGCAGCTGACCGAGGCTCTGCACGGCCAGCATGACTCGGATATCTCTCGACCGTACCACGGAAAGGGATCTTGCAAAATCGGATCCGTCTTCCGCGCCTCCAATGCGGCCCACATTGTTAAACTCATCCAGTATCAGATTGACGGGCACATCGCAGCGGCCGTTCGGACGACCGTCGGCATATCGAGTCAGTTTGATGAACATGAATGAGAAAAAAAGCGATGACAGGAACGCCATCGTAGCGTCCTGATCGCTCAGCACAATGTAATAGATGCATTTGTTTCTGCCGGGCGCCGTCAGGTCGATGTCAGACCGACTCGTGATCCGCTGGACCGCCTGATTCTGAAGCACCTGAAGGCGTGTGCCCAGCCCCAGTATGATGCCGGAACGCACCGTATCACTGGACTGAGCAAACAGATTAAACGGTGCCCGTGCCGGATGGTCAAGCGGCAGCTTATCAAACATAGCGGTCAACTGCCGTTCACTGTTTTGCGTAAGCAGCTGATATACGGCGGACAGATGCTTCATATCAGGGCTTCGGGTCCGATCCTGATCGATAAGCAGGATGAGCGCCTTCAAAAGATTGCCCTCGCCGTTGTCCCAAAAGTGGTCGCCTTTACCTGAGCTGGTGTTGCCGATAATGACATTGGTCAGTACCTGCGCCATCAGCGTGTCGCCGTTCAAGTCTGACATACAGTTCCACGAGTCGCCGTGCTCAGGGGATACGAGATTGTAGATCTTCACATCGTAGCCCGCGTTTCGGAACATTGCCGAAGTGTCGGCATAAAGCTCGCCCTTGCTGTCGGTCACGATCACGGACTCGCCGCGCCGCAGCGCCTGAAACAACGCATTGCGGATGATCGCGCGCGACTTCATGGTACCGGATGCACCGAAAACGGCGATATGGCGGTTGAGTCTGGTGTCTTCCGGCATACAGACGGCTTTACCCTTGTACTCGCCGAGGATCGTACCTTTGGCATCGGGGACCGGGGATATTTCCAGAACTTCCTTCATCTCTTTTTCGTCCATCCAGGATGCCGTGCCGTAGATACCGGATTTGCTTCTGGCAAAGCCGCGGGGATCATGCTGTTTCCCATCAAACTTATCGTGAAGCTTCACATAGGCGAAGATGGCACCGGCGATCAGCAGGATCATCAGGATGCCTTTGATCCCGTTCCCGCTGAAAGCCGCCGGAAAACAAATCAGCGGGTTCCAGCTTACCGGCTTCATCGTGCTTTCGCCGGAAACACCGCCGCTGTCCATCCACACTGCGTAGTTGCCGAGCAATTGGCCAAGCATTCCGCCCAGATAGAACAGCCCGACGCATCCCAGTATGGCGGCGATGATAATGGCTATCTTGCGGTTTTTATCGTTCAAATAAATCCCTCCTTTCCGGATCGAGTTCTGCTTCCACAGCGTCAAGCCCAATCGTTTTTATTGTTACGTGGTTCCCGAGATATTCCCGGATAAATGTCATCTGGTATGGGTAACACAGCACCTCATAATTTCCACGCTGATTCTGGACGGCTTCCTTAAAGCGAACCAGCCTTGCGAGATCTCCATCCAGATGCGAGAACACATAGGCATCACCGATTTTTGCGTCATACTCAAACAGCCCGCGGTCATAGGTTCGCACCTCCGGGTCAAATAGAAGCTCCAAAAGCCGTTCTTTCCAATCGGGTACTGTCATCAGCCGCAGCTGGCGAATGCCATGCTCATCCATGGGGATGAAATACAGATTACGGTAGATTGCATCAAACCGAAATTCGGGCCGCTTGGTTGTATCGGACTCCAGCAGTGTCTTCAGTGCGACGCTCTCAGACTGACCAAATAAAATGGCGGCCGGCATTGCATCGGTGCCGGCATTCAAGCGACTGACCTCAATGACGCTGTGCAGTGTTTTGAACTCGCCCTTGCCGCTCCATTTCATCACAGCGCTGCGCGTGTTATAAACGGCGTATGGGCGCTGCCCGAGATAGGCTGTTCCCACCATCCGGGTAAACATCGTTTTGTTCATCTCCGCTTCGCCGAGCTTCTTCAGTTCTTTGGCAAGATAAAAGCAGGGCACATCGGGGATCCGCTTGGTGATGGTCCGGTTTTGAAGAATGGGAAGCATATACGGTCGGCATTCAACACCTGAGTGCATACACATAGCCACTGCTTCGGCAACACGGTGGTTTCTGTCCCGGTGTGCGGCATTCCCGGGGAATTTGTGTTCCCAAAAGGCATCCATGTAATACTGGTAAGCGTCCGGGTGAAGCCAATCCAGTATGGGGAGAGCGCCCTTGTAAAAGCGCACAGATCTGCTGTTGCCTTTGCCGGTAACGGTAAGCAGGCGTGTGGTCAGTTCCGTTTCCGTCTGAGGGATGCGAAATGTTTCCGGTGTGGTGAGTTTATGAACCAGGGCTTTGTAAGCGCGTTCATTGCCGAGCAGGTACAGCGAACGAATCGGATATTCACCGACGATGGAAAGCATGGTGATGAGCTGCCGGAGCTGACTGCCCGGGCGGAAGTATTGCATAGGCGCATCACCTCGCTTTGTAAGAAATTCCGACCACATGACTGCTCTCTTTGTCGGAATTTCCGCCGTGAAATCTGCCCCAAATCGCCGCTATACCGGGCGTTTTCGACTCCCAATTTCTTATGTAAGTTTTCCGGGGCGGAAAACGGCGGTTTTTACATAAGATTTTCCCCTTAACAAAAGCGGACTTCATAGAGCTTCACCCCCTTATCCGGCAGCGTTTTCTCTTCGACCATCCACATAGGAAAATCGTGTTTGGGAATCACATAGACTTCCGTGCGGTCCTCGCTTCCGACAGCGCTGCAATAGTAATGCGAACAAACTGCCGGGTGATCGTCGGGCAGAACATACATTGCCAGAATGTCCGTGACCATATTGGTTTCGATATTATCGTGATCCCGCATGGCCCGTTCCGGGCGGCTTCTATCGTACACATGACGGTAGGCAAGCACGCAATCCCGAAAGCGGACCGGAGGCTTACCCTCAAAGAACTTCCGCATAGCCGGATAAAGATAAGACCGGATATAATCCGCTGAGCCGGACGCTTTCTTCGGCAGCAGTGCCGGAATGCGAACGGAGAACCATCCTTCGGCTGTAAATCCGATCTCGACCGGAATCGTATCGGATATGATCGCATCCGTTTGAGTCGTTGCCCCGACTGCTCCGGTGTAGGCCGGAAGGACACGGGTGAGAAGGATTGTCTGCTCGGACAGTTCCTCAAGCCGAAGCGCCCGGTTATAGCTTTCCAGAAGGTTTCCGTTTTCGTAAAACCAGCGGACGGCAGCAGCTTGTTCCTTCATGCGGGACAGCTTGGCTTCTACTTTGCCGAGCGTCTTCATATAAGTTGTTTCAGCCTTCATGCTCGGTCGCCTCCTCACTGTAAAAACGAACTTCCGGTTCGTCCTGGCCGCAAAAATCCACTGTGGCAAACAGACACGGCGCATTCGGCAGCCGAACAGTGCTCACCATATCGATCCGAGGAACCACAACGATATATTTCATATCTTCCTGGGGCTGAAGCAGCCTCAGCAGATTCTGCTCGCCGTCATAGAGCACCACGATCTCATAGCCGACATTTTCTTTCAGGAAAAATAGCTGCGACGGGTAGACCGCCGGATAATGCGCCATCGGCTCCACCTTGTCAATAAACCGGAGCAGCACCCATATCGCCAGGATCATCCGCTGATCCGGCTGACACATCGGGTCAAGCCCGATATAATAACCGCCGGAAACATCTGCGATACGCATCTGCCTTTTCAGATTCCGCAGGATCTTTTCTGCCGTCTGCGGCGGCTTTTGCAGCATTTTAATGATTTGCGCACGGGGCAAGGCTCCGTATTGCGAGAGCCACTTGACCACATACTGTTCATCGGTCAACAGCACGATAACCACCTCCTTTTTGTACTCATTTGTACCCAAATGCGTATTCCGTGCAAAATACGCACTGTCAATCAGCCTCCTGCTGCCGTTCCTTGAGGATGGCTTCCAGCTCGGCACGGTCAGTCGTGATCATTTCCTGTTCCTCTTTGGACGCCTTAATGATGACAGGCACCTTACTGTTGTTGGAACAGATCAGCGCCTCGCCGCGTTCAAAGCGGGTGATGGAACGGATCTCGGTTTTCGTAAGCTTCAGCGTATCCCGTACAAACTCCGCTTCGTCCGGCTCCAGATTCAGAATGATCTTATTTTTGGAATTGTTGATGATCGCCCGACCGTAGCGTCCATCTTCCAATCCGAAGAAATCGGACAGGTCCTGCGTTGCGGAAATCGCCGCGCCGCCAAATCCTCGGATGACCTTGAAAATTTCCAGGCAGAACTCTGCCGCCATCCGGTTGGAACCGGCACCGATCAGCTGCCAGATCTCGTCGATCATAATGGCCTTCTTTTTTGTGCGGTCACTTTTGATCTTATCCCAGACATAATCAAGGGCGATCATCATACCCACGGGCAGCAGCTTGCCCTTCAGCTCCGACAGGTCGAGAACGATATACTTATTGGACAGGTCCACATTTGTTTGTTGGTTGAAAGACTGCGCCGAGCCGGTAACAAAACGGCTGACAATGACTGCGATACGCTTGGTCATTTCATTCTTTTGCAGTTCCTCATGCAGATCTCCGAGGATCGGCATGGTCTTCATCTTCGGCGGAACGGCATTGCGATCCGCATAGACCGAATCGTTATCATGCGTGATACCGAACTTACCGTAGGTGCGGATCAGCGCCTCATCCAGCATCTGCTCCTCTTCGTTGGTCATGTCCGGAATCAGCAGTGAGAAGAAGATCATCAGCTGCTGAATTTTCTGCGCCAGAAGGGAGTCCATCTCGCTGTAATCCAACTCATCGATCAGTTCCATCTCGGGGCTGATGGTGTGCCGGATCTCCATAATATTGATACAGTGCGGCGAGCCCGGCGCAATTTTGATAAACTGACCGCCGATGCGGTTGCATGCTCGCCGGAACTCATGTCCCTTGATAGGAGCAATGATATAGCACTGAATGCCGCGCATACGCATACGCAGCGCCAGTAACTGCATGGTGAAGGTCTTTCCGGCACCACTGGTGCCGAGCAGGTTCAGATTGGCATTTTTATTTTTCTTCGTGTCAAACAGATCGACGATGCACAGCGAGTTGTTATGGCGGTTGATTCCGAGCAGCACGCCGGTATCGTCCGACATCTCGAAGGATGTGAACATATAGGTAGAGGCCGCACCGCTGGTCAGCACATTCCGCTTGGATTTCTTTTCAAGCTTCGGGGATATCTGCAGAAACGGCATCACCATGCGCAGGGCGTCCTCCTGCTGAAAACTGCAGTCGCTGACATACATATCCATAGACTTGAGCATATCGGTCATCTGCTGCTTGCGCCACATCAGTTCTTCGTAGGTTCGTGCGGACACGGTCACGAATACTGACATATAAAAAAGGTCCTCGTTGTAATTGGCGATTCCTTGCTTGATGAAATATCCTGCCTGAATGGAACCGGCAAGCTCCTCATAGTCGGTCGAGGTGTCTTGCATACTTTTAAGCTTCGTGCGGTTCAGGCGGATGCGCTGGGCAACCTTGTCGATGGTCTTGCTGCGGTTTTCTCGTCTTAAAAACACATCGACGTCAATGCCTTCGCCGGCGTTGATGAGGGAGGACATCCATCCGGCGCGGACCTTATTCGGGTATCCGTTTCCTTTGATATACAGGAAGGAGTAGTAGAGCCCGTCCATAATGATATAATTGCGGTGCGTCAGGTCAATTCCGCGCGGCGCAATAAAATGCGCCATACGGATATGCGGGACCGGATCAATCCCGATGACCTTGTTTTTCGCCGCCATCGTGTCTAAGACGATGCGGTCGACACGGAAATGAAACGGCTCCTCTACGCAGGAACGGCGATTGAAAAACATATATAAAATCTCTGCCGTTGCTTCGTCGGGGTCCCTCGGCTGAAGGATATTGTTGCCGCACTGCATGAAGTAGGCTCGGGCGTTCTGCTCGGCGGTTAGCAGTGTGCTGCAGATCTGTCCGTAGTCGCTGTTTTCATTACGCCGCAATTCTTCATACCGGAAAATCAAAAAGAAGCGCCTTGTCAGCGCTTCACGGCTTCCCACATCCTTAATAAGTCGGATATATCCCTCACTGAGCTTCTTACACTGCTCACTTTCCTCGGTTTCCATTTCCTTTCGGAGCATAGCTATATGCTTATCGGAGTCGGCTTTGCGGGTGATGCTCTTAAACTGCAGATGCACCGGCGAGATTTTCAGCCAGCTTGCAAAGGAGCAGATGATCTCATACTGTTCTTCCTCCGAGCGCAGCATAAAGTTGATGGGCTCAATTTCAAGGATTTTGATATACCGCCCGTCGGTCGTCTCAATAATGCCGTGCTCCAGATTTTTGATCGGAATGAAATCCTGAGTAAAGCTCAGCTTTTCAGGCTTTCTTTTTCCTGCTTTTCTTTTTGCGGAGCTGTCTTTGGTCATATTTGTATCCCACCCTTCTCAAATGCAGTTTTCTTCTGTGCGCCAGATAGCAGATAATGTGCCCTGCATACTGGAACAGCGAATCGCCGTCAATGCCCATAGCGGCGAGGATCCCGATCGGAATCAGCGTGACGGTCATCACAACGATGCGTATTGTGGTTGCCATCGGGATCAGCATCAGTTCCGGATATCCGACAGCAAATATCAGGATCAGTGCCTCGACCGCATTCCGTGGTTCCAGCATTCCGCCGAATATCTTTCCGGAGTCGGTATAGTTTGCAGGAATGGCAAAGGTCGTATTGAATTCTTTTTCTTCCATGATTCCTCCGTTCTTTTTTATCCCGGTGTATCACCGAAATCTACATTCTTCGGTCGGCGCAGTGCCAGTCCTGCCTCATAGCTCGGCGTATTAAAGATCACGCCCTCACCACCGGAGGAATGGACCCACAAGCGCTCGCCGGTTTCACCGTATCCGGCAAAAATAAGCACATGATTCCATCCGCCTCCGTCGTCATCCATCAGGAATCCCAGATCACCGGGCAAAAGCTCTTCGGCGGTAATGGCATAGGATTCGTCCCACTGACTCCATGAGGCACCGTTCAAGCTGACGCCGACAGCCGTTTTATAGGTCCAATCCGAAAAGCCGGAGCAATCCAGACCGAATGGGCGGATCGTGCCGGTCGTTGTGGAACCGGCGGCTGTAACGAACTTCGGCGTGTTCCATTCATCATTCCATCCGGCTGCCGATTTTCCGCCCCAGAAGTATGGCACCTTTCCAACGAGGGACAGCCCGGTTTTGACAATGTGCTTTCGTGTTTCGCTGCAATTCTGACGGGCGAGGAAGGCGATCAGCTCTACATCGGTAAGCGGAACGGTGCTGCCGTTTCCGGCTGTTCCGTAGAGCGTTTTCTTCAGGGCCAAGGCTCGGGAGTGGATCACATCGCCGTATGTGGTTTCCAAACCGTTATAGGAGGCGTTCAGATCCAGCCCGAACGCCGTGGAAATCACCGTATTGTCAAAGGGATGAATGGTGCATTCCAGATATTTCACGGTTTTCTTTTCCGGCGTAAGCATTTCCTTGCCTGTGTACTGATAATAGGTTGCCTTGCGTGTGCCTGTGATATTGCTGCCGCTATAAACGGGAAGCGTCAGGGTGACGGCTGCGTATGCATCCACCTCGATCTGTGTATCGGATGACAACTGCTGATCCTGCAAATAGTAGGTCGTTTCCGCCGTTTCATAACGGTATTGCGGTATGCCGTTGATCATTCCGGTCTTAACCGTTTTCGTTACCACGGTTATCGTGACCGGCTTGTAGGTATAGTAAGCGACCGGCGTGATCACTTCATTTTCCCGTTCCACTGAGGTTACGGGAAACATGTTGGCTGTCACACCGTCCAGCTTCTTTTGCATATCCTCCGGGTCGTTGCTGAGCTGTTCCACCGAAGTGGAATATGCCGACAAAATATAGGCGGTGTCGTACCCGGCTGAGCTCTGCGCATAATTGATCAGCGCATTCATTGAAAGCTCCCGGTCATAGCCTCCGTCTGAAATCAGGCGTTCCACCTCAGCCATTGAAGCGTCGTACCCGGCCTGGACAATATCCGAAACCGTCTCGGAGAGATTTTCATAGATCTCCGTGATGGATACCGTCGGCTCATTGCCGTCGATACCGAGCGCTTTATTGATGATGATCCCGGGCAGCTCTACGATCATAACAATGAGGAAAACCACCGATAGGCACAAGCAGACCAGAATTTTAAACAGGGTATGCCGCATCGCCCATGCGGCGGAGATGACCGCACCCCAAGGACCACCGGCGGCTGTACCGGCTGCAATTTCTGCCACAGCCTTGCCGCCCTCCACACCGGCCTTTACGGTTGCCGCAGCGGCATTGGCTGCTGCTTCCGCGCCTTTTTTCGCCGCCTGCTTTGCGGCTTGTTTTCCGGCATTTTTGGCGGCTTTTGCCGCCTGACCGGCCGCTTGACCGATATTATCCGAACCGTCTCCCATTTGCTGCTTTTGCGGCTCTGCCATTCTTTCACCTCCGTATTCAAACTGCCAAAGGCAGGCTTGTTTTCTCTTTTATATTAGGAAGACAGCCGAACCGAATCCATTGCTCCGGTTCGGCTGTCCGCCGTTTATCGTCTCCGTCTTGGCTGCTTGATCTCCGTTTGATCACGGGATTTTGGCTCGCCATAACGGGACGGTGCGCTTTTGTACCGCACGGTTTCCGTAGAAACGGTGCGTACATTATCGCCGTCATAGACCGGTTTTCCGTTCTCATAAACCGGCTTGCGTTCCACTGCAGCCTCGCCGTGTACTGCGTACCACTGGCTGCCGTGAACATCTTCATATACCTGATAGTCACCGCGGGGAGGTGCATACTGCGATGTATCATAGAACATCGTGCCGGACCCGTTTTCATGCCGGACCTCAAAATGCCCGTCCATACGACCGGATCCATCCACGCTTGTGACCGGCTGTTCATAGCCCGGCATAAAGCTTTGGAACTGTGCCCGATTATAGCCATCCGCCGCGTCGCCCGCCTCAAAGGGAGGCGTTTCTGCGTGCTGCTGCATGGCGTACCACTCTACGCCGTTGGCCGCCTGGATTGTGGAATGCGGTGCATCCGGCTCGTCATAATATGCACTGTTGTACCATCTGCTCACGCCGCCGTCCGAAGATGCCTCAATGACACCGTCTCCGACCGTTCTGAGCGTTGCACCGTCCGCATCCGGGAATGCAGCTGCGACCTGTGCCGCCTCAGCGGAATTGCCGCTGAATACGGGTGCATCGTAAAATGCTCCGGCTCCGGAACCGCTGGCCATCTGATACCACTGACTGCCGTCCGAGGCATTGACAACGGCGTGCGGACCGTCCGGCTTTTCAAACTGGGAAGCGTTGAACATCTCGACAGCCGTTTCTTTCCCGTCAGCACCGATCGCCTTTGTGGAGATATGTCCGCCGGTGATCTGCGTATCCGAGAGATCCATGCCTTTCATATGCGGCATATAATTGCCGAGACTGCGGTTGGCAATGTCGCCGCCGATAGAACCGGACACATTCGGTGTTCTGGACGCTACGGAAGAGATGGATTCTCCGGTCAGTGTGGCGCCGTTACGGGCTGCCATGCCGCCGAAAGCCCGACCGACAAAGCCGATCGTTCCGCCGGCGCCCATTCTTGTGCCGCCGTCCACGACCGCATCACGGACATACGAATTGCCCTTGAAACGGTTGGCAAAGCCTGCCGCGAACCCTGTTGCCGCTGCGCCTGTACCGGTTGCGGCACTGCCTCCGCGGAACACGCTGCCGGCGCTCCTTGCGCCTCCGGCCACGCCGGTGATTACTCGTGCAGCCATTAGCAGTTCCATGCCCATACCGGAGCCGGTCTGGGCTACATTCAGTCCCATTGCCGCGAGATAGCTGTCAAACTTCTGTGCCGTTTTGAGGAACGCCACTGCACAGAACAGCCACAGGAACACATTGCCGTTGCCGTTGGACAAGGCACCGCCTGTGCCGATGTATTGGCCAACCGAGGTTGAAAAGCCACGCAGGAACCAGACATTCATCACAAGGAGCAATAGCTGCGACCCGACCATCCGGCACCACGACCGGAATACCGGCGTTGTTGCTTTGGATGCGCCCATAGAAAAGGCGAGAGGTGAGGTGTAGCACAGCACACCGACAACGATGTACCGTTCCACCGTTTCAAGCAGCAGCTTGAAATAGTTCCAGCCCAGCGCAATTTCCAGTATGGTGAGCAGCAGCAATCCGACCACCGAGATGGTGGCGATAAGACTGGTCAGCCCGTTTTGAAGGGCTTGCTCGATTCCGGCAAAGGTAAAGTCCTCCGCCGTCATCTGAATGTCCATGAGTGCCGTATACGGCGCTGTTGCGATTTTCAGCGTCAACAGGAAAATCGGCTTGGCATATCCGATCAGAAAGGCGAATAACGCACTTCTGCCAAGCAGTACCCACGGGTTTTCCGCCTCCGTTACAGGGCCTCCGAATACACGGAATAACTGCCAAACTGTGATCAGAAACAGCAGTGCCCATGCGGTGTACTGCATTACGGTAAAGGCTTTAGACACAAACGGGAAGTATTCTTCCATTGCCGTCATATCCGTGCCAAGCGCCTGAAGGAACAGTCCGGACACCGCATCCATCATGTCTGACACAACACTGCTGATCCAGGTGACGATTCCTTCAAAAATCCAGTCAAGCATAGGTGTTCACCTCCTTTCCGCTTGACCGGATCTTTTACGGGTTGTAGTTTCCGCCGCTGATGAGGGGCTGCAGATAGGCAACGATAAAGCCAAGAGAATTCAGAACGATCCAAGTGATCACGATCCTCTTGAGCCAACTCGTCGCTTCATCGACGGCTCGCTGATTGCGCGATATCATGCGTACCAGCAGGGCGATAGCGGCCACGGTGACAGCCACGATGGTGCTGATCGCCACAAGCTCTCCGTAGATATCCTTCATGATCATCGAAAAACGATCCCACATATCTGCAGCGAATACCGCCTGCGTCGAAACGAGCAGTGCTGACATAACGCCCACAAGCGACCAGTATGCGGTTTTGATCTTTCCATCGCGCAGCCGAAGCTGTTTGTTCATGCTTTTGGCCCTCCTTTCTTCGGTATTGGGCAGCAAAAAACGCCGTCTCTCAAAGCTTTTCAGCTCAAGAAACGGCGTCGGTTTCGCCCGATCCCAGTTTGGGACGATATTATTTTAACACATTCGCGTTCCCGTGTCATCGGCAATCGTGTGCCAACTTTTCGCCTTTTTATGGGCATATTCATTTCAGTCCTTCCAGAAGCGTCAGCATTTCCAGCCAGAAGTCTACATCCGGCGCAGCTGTCGCCCACAGACGAATGGAAAGAATGGAAATGGCCTGCTGACGATAGCGATAAAAGTTCCGTGACGACAGGTTCAGTCGATACAAAACCTCCTGATGGTTGAGCGCCTCCGGCGCTATGTAGGCTGTGTAGATGAGATTATACAGTCGTTCGCCGTTGTCCGGCTTTTTTCGGAGCACGGTCAGTGCCTCGTTGAGCCGATCCATCAACAGGCGAGATTTCTGCATGCCCTGCATCCGGCTTTCAATCTTCTTGTTGCCCAGCGCCACCTCGACATCCACATCCTCGATCAGCTTGTCCACGCCTTCAAACGGCCGGTCAAGCTCGGCAGCAACCGTCTCGGGGAAGCATTCCAGCATCCACACCAGCGTGCGATAGTGCTGGAGAAGCATCAGCGTGTTGTGATAGCAGTTTTTTGTCTTTTCCTGTCTGGCAGCACGCTTTTGTGCATCGTCGATCTGGCTGTCTCCCAAGATGCCTCGCTTTGTCAGAAGTGTGATAAAAGCGTCTGACTGCGCTTGTATTCGTTTTTCCTGCTGCTCATACTGCAGTTCATCCTGTTTGCTCATGATAAAACATCTCCTTTGCGATTTTGGTGATATCCGTCGGCCTGCACGGTCCGCGGATTTTATTCGTTTCCTGTACCTTGAGATCGAAATACCCTTTACTCCGGCAGACATACTCACAATTCTTACAGTTCCAACACGGAGAAAAATACGCGCGTATTATACTGTCCGAAAGTGCAACGCGATTTTCTTCCACATTGTCAATCGACTTTTCCACGGCATTTCTGCTGTACCATGCGACCAGCCGGTTGATGTGTTCATTGTCACTGCCTACCTTGTGCGTATTTGCACCCCAAATACGTATTTCGTCAAGAATACGCAGGAATTCTGCCTGCTCAGGCAAGGAAACCTCAGTATCCATCGGATAAGATTTATTGAAAACGAGGCAGCCGTAAGAGCCGGGAAGACGGTACAGTGCAAAGACATCCCCGTGCTTTTTGAAAAATCTCCATACCTTTGTCTTTTCCCAGCCCCAGCGCTGACCCAGTTTTTCCATAGTTAATATGGCGCCGTAATTGCCGTATTGAACAGCCGGCGCTATAAAAGAAAACGCATTGCCCGGTTCTTCTGATACTGTGTGGCACCAGAGGTCCAGCCATGCGTCTGCTTCATCAAATATATATCGCTCCTCGGCAAGTCGCTCCGTAATATTGCGGGGGAGGCAGAGAAACCCAAAACCGTCTGTGGCATACACGGTTCCGTTCATGCACTCCTCGCCGGAGCATTTTACGACCCAATCCGTTAATTGATAGGTCAGCTTTTTGGTTTTGCTGTCCAGTATGTATTTCAGATAACCGAGGGCTGATAGCCTGTCCAGCGTTTCTAAAGCCTGTACGCGGCTTTTGTTGCCGAGAATACTCTTCAGCCCAACAATACCTCCGGACCACATTCCGGGGCTCACAGCGTTCTTATGGCCACAGTAGGAGGCGTGTCCTTTGCGAAATGCAGCTCGGGCGGCGAGCTTTGCCCAGGCACCCATAATGCCTTTGCCGGTCGGCAAGGTATCTCTTCGCAGCTTTACCCATTCATACTTCATCAAGCATTTCAACATCAACGCCTCCTTCCTTGGAATAATAAAAAAGACGACCTTTCCGTCGCCACATAGTATCAGTCTTCGATTCTTACGATCAGTCCGTTCAGCTTGATCAGCTTCACGCCTTTGAGATACCAGAACTCACCGAGTTCGATTCTCGTCGGGATCCACTCTCCGTCAAGCAGCACCTCCAGCCGTTCTCCGCAGTGCAGACCGCCGTAGTAATCCAGCGGCCCGAAGCGAATATCTATTCGACCGATTACATCATCATAAATCAGTACACCTTGTTTTTTCATCCTTATCCTCCTCGTGAAATAGGAAAAGCCGAATGAGTTTCAGTGCTCATTCGGCTTTTCTGTGTGACAGGTTATTAAATATGTTTTGCTCGGCTGCCTATAAATTGGCTCCTCCTTTCGGGCATATTAAAGTCGAATTATGCCCGGGCCTCGAATCTAATTCTTGGACAAAATCAGCAAAACCCCAGTGTTTATGCGGCATAATCCTCTTTGTGTTATTATACCGCAATCATCGATGCGCCGCACGATCCCAGTTGCTTTCATCTATATACATCCTCCAGCTGTTGAGTTTTGTTACCGGCGATGGTGGGTGTGCTTGCCCTTCTTCATCGGCGGTATGCCTATTTTCTGCAATGGCGGCAAAAATATGTAGCCGCCGCTGTTGGGGGTTTCTGGAAAATGCAGGGGCTGCGGGATCGTGTGCAGGTTGGAGGAATGTGCTGTATCCGCTGAAAAGACCGGGAAAACCAGCGCAAAATTGAGATCATTCCCAAGCTACTGAAAACGCTTTATGAGGACAAGCTCAGCGGCAAGACCTCGGAGGATAACTACTGTGTTCTTTCGCAGGAATATTCCGATGAGCGTGAGCAGCTGCAAAAGAAGATTCTGAAGCTGCGCAGGAAGCTGACCGAAATGGGCGAAAAGGAAAACGAGCGGGAGGAGTTCATCCATGCGATACGCAAGTTCATGGAAATGCGGACGCTGACCAAACAGGTGTTGAACGAGCTGATCGACCACATCGATGTGTACGAAACGCAGGGGACGGGCAAAAACAAAACCCAACGACTTGTCATCTACTATAAGTTCGTCGGGTATCTGGACATTGATCCCACGCAGTGTCGTCCGAACTACACCGCCGACATCCGCGAGGGTGTTGCCATAGAGTATATTTCCTGCGAGCCGCCGGAGAATCTGAAGGAGCTGTTCCCGGAGGGATACGGTGCGGATGATGATTCCTTTGAGGAAGCAAAACCGGAGCAGGCGTAAACCTGCTCCGAGGATAAGGGTATTCAATCGAAGTATTTATTAAAAACTTGATTTACGGTTTCGACGTAAACGTTAAATGACGGATGATTATAATCTTGCCGACGAAGATACATGTTTTTCTTTTCAAGATATTCATCAATTACTTCGTCCCAAAGATGTTCGTCTTTGATGGCTGCAACTCTATCAAACAAATCCTTTGAATTGGGCACTAAATTCCAGTAATACCTGTCCCAAGCGGTAAAACCGGTTTTCTCATGGATCAATCTATGGCAACCATTACGATCGTTGAATACTATGGCGAGATCAATGCTGAATTCGGTGTGGTTGCCTTTGGTAAAATGCCGCTTTTCTGTTGTTAATACGGAAGTGGAATCCATGCAGTCACTCCATCCATTTTTATTGAGAATCACATTGAACTGCTTGCGGATATATTCCTTGATTTCTCTACAGTTGTTGATGTTGATTTCAGAATCAATTATCATCAAATTATAATCGAGATCAATCGGTTCATTGGAATTTTGCGTGATAAGATTTTTTGCACCGCTGCCGACAAGGTGAGCTTCGACTTCCATAAGGGAATCGTTGTTAATGAGTTGAACAAGCTGGTTGATGATATTGGAGCATAAGTATTTCATATCTTTAAGAAATACCTTATCTTCAATGTAGTGATACATAATAACAATCTCCTCTTCGCCCATGCCGCCCATTCAGCTTTTCCTGCTAAATCACTATAGCATACTCGCAAACGATACCCTTGTCAATACTTTTAGGTAAAAAAGAAGTGGATGTAACTGAAATCAGTTACATCCACTCGATATGGTTGCGGAGGCAGGACTTGAACCTGCGACCTCCGGGTTATGAGCCCGACGAGCTGCCAACTGCTCTACTCCGCGATATTCAAAAGGACCGGATGGTGCCGGTGACCGGACTCGAACCGGTACGGTATCGCTACCGGGAGATTTTAAGTCTCCTGTGTCTGCCATTCCACCACACCGGCGGATATCGGCAACACTTAATATACCACATCCCCGGCCCGGTGTCAACACTTTTTCCCGAAAACATCAAAAATCGTGGAGTGCCCCGGCTAAATATGCGGTCTGCCTCATCTTGCTGGATAAATAGATGCTGTATCCAACGGAGTTTGCGGAAAAAATCGTTGTATCTTATGTTAAAATGCTGTATAATATTTAGGGTTTTATGCGTTATGCACCGGAGAGGAGAAACACACGATGAACGATCGCAAGGGCTTCGGATCAAACTTCGGTTTTCTGATGGCTGCTGTGGGCTCGGCTGTGGGGCTGGGCAATATATGGGGCTTCCCCAACAAAATGGGTGCCAACGGTGGCTTCCCCTTCCTGATCCTGTATCTGGCGCTGGCGCTGTGCTGCGGCGTTATCATCATGCTGGGTGAGCTGGCGCTGGGCCGCAAGACGGGCCATGGCGCTGTGGGCGCTTACCAGAGCATCTCCAAGCGCTTCAAGTGGCTGGGCTGGCTGGGCATTGCCGCTGCGGCGCTGATCTTCAGCTTTTACAGCGCTCTGGGCGGCTACTGTCTGCGCTATGTGGTGGTGAACTTTGGCAACCTCATCGGCGCCGAATTTGGCACTAACGGAGTGGGCGGCGCCGACGTGTTTCAGGGGCTGCTGAGCCAGCCCGACGTGTCCATCGCCTTTGCGCTGGCCTTCATGCTCATCACCATGCTGGTGGTCATGAGCGGCGTAGGCGGCGGCATCGAGCGGGTCTGCTCCGTGGGGATGCCGGCCCTGTTCTTCATCCTCATCATCTGCATCATCCGCTCCTGCACCCTGCCGGGTGCGGTGGACGGCCTGAAGTATATGTTCGTCCCCGGCTGGGCCGTGGCCAACGGCATCATCGACGAGGCTCCCGGCTTCTGGAGGGTCCTCACCGCCGCCGGCGGGCAGATGTTCTTCTCCCTGTCTCTGGGCGCCGGTGTCATGATCACCTACGGCTCCTATTTGGATAAGAAGCAGGATCTGGGCAAGAGCACCATGATCATCGTGGGCATGGACACCGTGGTGGCCCTGATGGCCGGTCTGTGTGTCATTCCCGGACGCTTTGCCCTAGACCCCAACGGAGCTTTGGGCGGCCCGGAGCTGCTGTTTATCACCATGCAGAACGTGTTCGATAAGATGGGGCCCGCCGGTCCCGTGTTCGGCATCCTGTTTTACCTGCTGGTGTTCTTTGCCGCCATCTCCTCCTCCATCTCCATGCTGGAGGTCATCGTGGCCCATTTCTGCGATAAGGCACGGGAAAAGGGCAAGGGCGACCGCCGCAAGCTGTATTCCGCCATTGTGGTGGTGATTTGTGCGGCCCTGTGCGCTCTGGTCTGCGCCGACGGTATGGGCAGCAATCACATCTCTCCGGCGGAGCTGCTGGGTCTGGCCGGCGCCAAGCTGCCCGGCTGGAGCACCAGCTGGCTGGGTCTGTTCGACAGCGTGGCCGAGGGCCTGCTGATGCCCTTGGGGGCGCTGCTCATGTGCCTGATGATCAGCTGGGAGCTGAAGCCGGATGCCCTGCGGCAGGAGATCCTCCTCAACGGCGAGAACCGTCCTTGGGTCTATGATTTCTTCCGTCTCTGCGTGAAGTATATCACGCCGCTGTGTATGCTGATGATCCTGTACGGGCAGATCTCCGATTTCTTCATTGCCTGATAAATAAAACCAATAGGGGGACGCATGGCGTCCCCCTATTGGTTTTATGGGGCCGGGTCATCAGACCCCGGCGTGCTTTCCGACTGCGGACGCCCGTATCCTGCTTGCCATCCCCTCTGGTCAGACGCAATGTATTTTTCGTCTCCGTGGAGAAAAATTCCGGGAGTGCCGGTATCGAAACAGGCCCC
>OLRC01000164.1_pt1 | contig 48804 bp, 43 predicted proteins | sample 1672081 | NCBI WGS metagenome assembly OLRC01 (sample SAMEA3136643, study PRJEB25190) | human gut metagenome | biome: human gut; feature: human-associated habitat; material: faeces | place: Austria | collected 2013
TGTTCGCCCGCATCGCCGTGAAGTACCTGGACGACCCGCATGTCGATGCGCTCGAGGCCGCGATGGCCAACGGCGACGCAGCCGCAGCCGAGCGCGAAGCTCATTCGCTCAAAGGCGTTGCGGGCAACTTGTCGTTCGTGCGCCTTTACGACCTGGCCGCGCGCGTCACCGACGCCCTGCGCGCCGATGATATCGAGCAGGCCCGCGCCCTCATGCCCGACCTGCGCGAGAGCCACGTCGGCGTGCTGGAAGCGCTGACGAACCTGCAAGGGTAGGCACTCTACCCCTCCGCGCGCTATACGTACGCCTTGTCAAGTTCCTGCAGCTCGCGGTACGTATCGATCTCGATCACGTCGTCGAACGTGCATTCGCGCACCGACACCTCGTAATTGCGCGCGAAATAACGCAGCGCCACCTCATCCCAATACCGTTCTTTGCCGCCGGGCATGGCGAACGTCGCCGGCACATCGTCAGCGAGCTTCTTGCCGTCCTCTTCGGTCCAATACGAGATGCCGAACATATGGTGACAGTCCGTACCCCCCACCGACAAGCCCGTGATCACGCCGCGACGCGTCTGAAAGCACCAGTCATCGGTCACCGGAACCGGCACGCCGAGGTAGTTCGACGAATATTGGTACTTCGTGACGAGCTTCGGATTGTACAGCAGGAGATCGGACTCGAACACGTAGGCGTTCTGCAGCAGTTCCTTGGCTGCGACGACCGACGAGATGTTGTTCGCCTCGTTGTAGAACGGGTTCTCGATGAACTTGACGGATGGGTACTTGTACAACAGCTGGTCGAACTGCTCGGACAGGTAGCCTCGCACCACGTACACCTCTTCGATGCCCGCGGCGAACACCGCGTCGAGCAGCGAGTCGATGATGCGCTGTCCTCGTACACGGATAAGCGGCTTCGGGGTGTTCAGCGTGATGGGAACCAGGCGGGAACCGAACCCGGCGGCGATCAACACCGCGCGCTTCACCCGGTAAGGCTCGAGCGCTTCCAAGCCTGCGGCAGACAGCATGCCTTCGCGTACGTAGCCGCGCTCATGCAAATCAGCCATCGCGCGATTGACCGTGCCCACGGACAAATCGGCGGCCGCGGCGATCTCGCGCTGCGTCAACGCCTGATCGACGCGCTCCTCGAGTGCAGTCAGTATCTTGAAGTCCTTCAGATCGAGCAAGCGTCCCATGAATAGCTCCTTCCTGCCAACACGCAAAACGAATGCAATCAGCCCGCGAAGACCGTCATCGCTTCCGCGTGATGGATTGCTTTTTTCACGCCCGCGAGCACAAGCTTCGAGGCGATATTCGTAAGAAGAATGATGAGCGACACGAACGCGGCGCATTCCGTAAGACGCTGCGCGTCTAGATCGGTGATCAGCAGCGCAAGCGGCATATCGAGCGTCGTGGCGAGGAAGGCAACCGCAGAGATGGTGACCATGCAGTTCACGAAGAAATATCCTGCCATCTCGATAATCGTGTCCATCGTCTGGGGGATGAGCACGTCTTTGAGCATGCTCGCGCGACCGATCCCCATAGTGGATCCCACCGCCTCAAGGTTTTCGTTCACCTTCCCCAGCGAGTTGTATGCCATAAGGTACGGCGAGGCGAAGAAGTGGACGAGGTTCACCAGCACGAGGATCGCCAGCGTGCCGTACAGGATGGATCCCTTGAAGAACAGCACGTAGGACAGGCCCAGCACGAGGCCGGGGATGGCGAGCGTCGTGATGCATACGAGGTGCAGCAACTTCGCGAAGCGCCCGCCCATGCGGGCGGTGATGTACGCCGCGAAGTAGGCAAGCGCCGTGCCGACGAGCGCGACGAGACAGGCAATGACGATGGAGTTGAGCCAGTAATCGCCCGTATTCATATTGAGCGCACGCCCGATGTTGTCGAACGTCACGGTCAAATCAACGGGATACTTCTTCACGAACGACACGAGCACGAACGACCCGAGCGGCAGGATGATGGCAAACGACACGACGGCGGCAAGGATATAGCCCACGACATCGCGCACAGCGCTTCGAGCTATATCGAACCGCTTCGAAACGAACGAGCCTTTCCCCTTGTCCGCATTCAGCACGTCGACGAGAAACGCGATCACAGCGGGGATGAGCAGCACGAACCCGATAGCCACGCCCGTATCGTAATTCAACAAGCCGACGACCTCCTGGTACATGAGCACCGGCAGCGTCGTGGTCTTGCCGCCCACCATGAGCGGCACGCCGTAGTCGGTCACCACGAGAGTGAACGTGGCGAACACCGCCGATATGAGCGGCTTGCGCAGATACGGCAGCGTAATGCGCAGGAACTGGCTGCGTTTCGGCACGCCGAGGACATCCGCCGCCTCATAGGGCGAAGCATCCTCGTACTTCATCACGTCGTAGAGCAACAAGAATGCCGAGGGGAACGAGTACAGCACCGAACCCATAACGATGCCCCAGAACCCGTACAGCGAGAAGTCGAGCCCGAGCGCATTCGTGATAACACCGTTCGAACCGAGCAAGAACACCAGCCCCATGCCGAGGGCAAGCGACGGGATGAGCATCGGCAACGTCATGACGACGGCGATCGCCCCCTTCGCCCGAACGTTGGTGCGACAAAGCACCCACGACATCGCTAGCGCGAATGCAAGCGAGATAACCGTCGAGGTCAAAGCAACGCCCACCGAATTGAAGCACGCAGTGGCAAATTGTTCGGTGCCGAACACGGCGCGTGCCTCAGGACTTGCAAGCCGCGAGAACATGCCGACGAGCGGCAGCACCGCCGCGACCAGAAAGAAGATCGCAAGCACGACGCGCGTGAGGTTGAGTTTACCTGCCCGTTTCACGCGTTGCCTACCGATCCATGAATCGAGCGAGCGAATCCATCTTGATGCGCAAGTTCTTCACCACGAAGTCGGCGACGTAGTCGTCGGCGGGGTTGGCGATGATCTCGTCGGGCGCGGCCAATTGGTGGATGCTGCCCTCCCCCATCACCATCACGCGATCGGACAGCGCGAACGCCTCCTCCTGATCGTGCGTGATGTACACCATCGTCGTGCCGAACTCACGCTGGATGCGCTTGAGTTCGAGGCGCAGCGACAGGCGCGTTTCCACGTCGAGCGCGCTCATAGGTTCGTCGAACAAGATGACTTCGGGATTGAGCGCCAGCGTGCGGGCGATGGACACGCGCTGCTGCTGACCGCCTGACAACTGGCGCACGCTCTTGTCGAGATGCTCCGCGAGGCCCAGCTGCTTGAGCACGCGTTGGGCGATCTCGCGGCGTCGGGCTTTCAGCTCGGGCTTGAACTTCAGCGCATACTCGACGTTGCCGCGCACGGACATGTTCTCGAACAGCGCGTAGTTCTGAAAGACGATGCCCATGCCGCGATCGTCGGGAGGCGCCGTCGTGATGTCGCGGCCGTCGAGGGTCAGCGTACCCTCATCGAGCGCCAACAAGCCGATGAGTATGCGTAACGTGGTGGTCTTGCCGCATCCTGAGGGTCCGAGAAGAGAAAGGAATTCGCCATCGAACACGTCGAAATCGAGAGCATGCAGCACCTCCTTGCCATCGAAACGCTTCACAAGCCCACGCGCAGACAGCTTCTTCGCCGCTTCGTCCGTCGTCGGCGTTTTCAGTTCGTTCGTCATCAGTACTTCCATCTCCCCAGCAGCCTCTTTTTCTCGTCAGGGTCGGTGATACCGCTCATGTCGGCATATTCGATATCGGTCGGGTAGTTCGGGATCTCGGCCTTGAAGTCGACGAGCACCTGATCGGGCACATAGGCGGAGTTGTCGATTTTCACGCCCTCGGTTGCGAGCCAATCGAACACCTCGCGCACGACGGGCCGTTCGCCTTTACCCTGCACGATACCGAGGCCGTACACGGCCCATGGAGCGCCCTCCTCGAAGAACAGCACGCGCAACGGCACGCCCTGGTTGATCTCGGACACGGTTTGGAACGTCATGCCCAAGCCGATGGCAGCCTCCCCCTGCACGAGCGCATTCACCGGGCCCGAACCCGACGAGGTGAATTGATACACGTTTTCAGCAAGTCGGTCGAAATACGCGAACGCCTCGTCCTCGCCCCAAGCATTCACCAAACTTTTGACGAAGTTGTAGCCCGTGCCCGAGGACTTCGGGTTCGGCATGGCGACGAGCCCGCGATAAGCCGGATCGGTCAAATCTTCGTAACTTCTGGGGATTTCCAGACCGCGTTCGGAAAACGCCGACTCGTTGATCGCGATACACGCGCTTTCGCGTGCAAACGGGAAATAGCGATGGTCGGGATCGACCAAGTCGGCGCAATAGCGCTCGGCATCCCGAGCGGGCAGCTCCTCAAGCTGGTCGGAAACCTGCTTGATGTAACCGCCCTCAAGATCGACGATGATATCGGCTTCCGACTGCGCGCCCTCCATCTTGAGTTTCGCGGCGCAGTTGCCAGTAGGAACATAATGCAGGCGAATGTCGTATTCCGGGAAACGCTCGTGCAGCGCCGTCAGCAACGATTCGTTGCGCACCCCTTCGGCGCACGAGTAGATGACGACCGTGCTTCCGTTCGCCGAGCTGCACCCAGACAACGCCAGGGCAGCCAAGACGCCGGCAGAGGCAATCACAAACCCTCTTCTCGAGATTACCGTCCCCATAGTCCTCGCTCCCCGACGTTTCAGCAACGGGATCAAGCATAGCGATTGCGTTCAATAATGTAAAGGCGATGTAAATATTGAACACACCGGCTTGTTACAATCATGCTGAAATAACGAGATCATCACCGAAATCGAGTGCAATCGGGGCATGGTTGCGTCTTGCCTCTATCGGGGGAAGAACACGCCAATTTGAACCGTACATAGTTTCAAGGTAAGCCTCGGCACGCGCGGGCACCGGAAACGGCAGCCCTTCGAACAGCAACTCGCTCCCAGGAGCAAGCACCTCCGCGGGATAAGCCGATCCCTCTACGTACGACATGTTCATGTAGGTGCGGCCGGGACATTCGGAACCCCGCAACGCCCATGACTCGAATGACCGCACGACACCGTCGTGGTTCAAGGTGATCCGCGCGCCCGCATGCGCAGCAAAGCAAGACGCCTTCTCGAGAGCGCCTAGCATGCCGCCATGGGGGACGTTGACGTACCGAGAATGCAAGAGGTACGATGCACTTTGCCACAGACGGCACCGACGCCGTTGTTTCCTGGCAATCTTCTCGTCGGCGTGAAGCACGTCGTACGGAAACACATCCACGAAGATACCTTGATCGACGCCCGCTTCGATGGTCTCGTCGGTCGAGAATCTTGTGCCACGTCTCCACACCTTCGTGAACATCCCAGCGAATTCCGGATGCGAGCGAGGTTCGCAGACCACGTACTTCTCGCCAAGCGCGTTGGGAGCAACCTTCAAAAACCTTTCGTAATCGCGCCGCGGCATGCCCAGATCGACGTCGTCGTCCCAGGGTATGAAGCCGCCGTGACGCACCGCTCCCAGAAGCGTGCCTGAATCCAGGAAGTACCGGATCCCGTGCTCACGGCACACCTTGTCGATATCTCGCAGGATATCGAGCTCGACCAACTGCAGCCTGCGCAATTCATCCTGTTCGTATTGCACGCCCTACACTCCCCCCGCCGTCTTCTCCAGCACCTCCGCATAGTACGCGCCGAGCCATCGCGACGTATCGGAGATATCGTACCCGCTGCGTCGCGCGGCGTCCGCGCCTTCGGATCGGCCGGCACCGGCGCGAACAACCCGCTCCACCGCGTCGGCCCAGACGCCGCTTCCCGCGTCGAGCGGCAAGCGGACGGTGAATTGCGGCGCGATCACCGCCAATTCGGGAACCCCCGTCGACAGCACGCACGGCACGCCGGCAGCTTGAGCCTCCACCGCGGCCATCGACAGACCTTCCGAAAACGAGGGGAACACGAACGCATCGAGGGCTTTCAGCACGTCGGCTACGCGATCGGTTACTCCGCAGAACACGACATCGTCCTCAAGATGAGCTTCGCGCACAGCTCGTCGGACTTCCTCCTCGGACGGCCCCCTGCCCACCAGCAGAAGCTTGGCGCCCGGAATGCGGCGCCTCGCCTCGGAGAACACCTCGATAAGATACGTATGGTTTTTGATCGGGTCGAATCTTCCCACGTGGCCGATCAGAGGCACGCCTTCGTACCCGAGCAACCGCTTAGCCTGCTCATGCGCGATCGGATCGTTGGCGTACCGATCGACGTCGATCGCGTTCTTCACCACCTGAAACCGATCGCCCTCGACGATCGCTTTGCCGAACCGATCGCGACCGGCCTCGATCGAGCAGGCGAGGAACTCGTCCGCGACGAATCGGATAGGGTACGCAAGCGCCCTGAATCCCATCTCGGGAACGGATAACGGGTAGTTTTGGGCGTGGCTGTGAGCAATCGTCACGCGGCCCTGCCGTTTCGCCTCGCGAAGATACACCGCAGCGCTGCTCGCGATATGACCGTGCACGATAGGATGTTCGGGATGACCGGAGAAGAATTCCCGGCAGCGTTTGCGATAGACCGGATAGTTCAACAGCGTGAAACGAGGGAGGGCCCGGTACACTTTGCCGCCGAGATCCTGGATCTCCTCATCGTAATCGCACGCCCTCTGCTCGTGGACGAGAAAATCGAACTGCGCGCGCGATCGATCGATCGCCCGGTACAGGTTCATGATCATGGTCTCGGCACCGCCTCGGTCCATAGCTCCGATCACGTGCAGGATGCGCATCATGCCGCCTCCCCCTTCTCGACTTCAGGACGCGCACGATCGGGACCGCGGCGAATCGTCGACACGAGGAAAGCCAACAAAGTGAGCACACCCGCCAGGCACGCGGCCGTTCCAGCGAAACTCACTCCGTTCATATCCCACATGGCGACGAAAGGAAACGTCAACGGCACCACGGCGACGAAGGCGACGGCATTTCCGATGAAGTTAGCTTTGAAGTTCCTGAGCGTGATCAACAAATCTCCGAAGAACCACAAGAACGCAGTGGCAACTGTCGACAAGATGATAGGCTGCAATAAGTACACGTACGGCTCGATGCTCGCACCGAACAGCAACTGAAGCGCCCACGATCCGATGAATTCCAAAACGACGGAACATGCGACGCTCACCAGTACGATACCGCCTACCGTCTTGCCAAGCAGCTTGAGAAATCCGGCCCGGTCGCCGTCGAAGAAGTAACGAGGAAACACATCGAGAAGCGGCCCGTACAGATACGTTGCGCCCATCTGAATGATCAGCGCCGGAGCGGCGACCGAAGCGTAGATGCCAAGAGCAGCATCGCCCGATACTGCCGCCAGATACTGCTTGGGTATGGTGAAGATGGCACTAGCAGCCAAAGAAGCCAGAACCGCCGGAAGCGACACCTTCAAGAAATACCATGCCTTGCAGCGCGATAGGCGGATGGAGATGCGCTCGAACTGCCGCGTTCTCGGCATGTCGTACAACACAAGCACGGCAAGCGCCGCAACGGTCATAGCCATGATCGCGATATTCAAGTTCTGCGTCAGCCAAAACGTCGCTACGAAAGCGCCAAGCGTGCTGACGCCCTGAGCGATAAACGACTTCCCGATGTAATCCATGCGTCGATGCTGCTGGTCTGCACCGTGTAGAACATCGATAAGCAAGCCCACGGCTTTGAACAGAAAGAACAGCGCGATAGTCGGCAGCGCATACGGCGCGCAAGTCAGAAACGCGTACACCATGCACGCCGCGAAGGCCAAGCCCAACGTCAAGCAACGAAAACCCAGGTATTCGCTCAGCTCGTTCTCGTGCTTTATGTCGGAAATCTGATAGGTTCCCATCTTGTAGTTCGCGAACGTGCCGAATATTCCTACGACCGACATAGCCAGAGAGAGCAGACCCGCATCGTCGTAGCCCGCAGACAAACGCACGACAAACACCGTCGTCAGCCATTGGCACGCCAAATACGTCATCGAGCCCGTAGAGTTCCATAGCATGTTCTGTTTTGTGGACAGAGGCTGCACGTCTCGGCCCGAACAAGACGGCGGCTTCATAGGCGATATGCCTCGAAGGTGTGGATTGCACGGTCGCCCTCGGATGGTGGCGTGCGCCAATCTCCGTACTGGATCTCCAGGAACCGCTCGTAACCCGCCGGAGCCGAATATGTCCTATCCTCGAACTGCATCTCGATCGGCTCGAAGAGACTCTTCGGGAACAGCAAGCTCGTCTTCCCTTCACCGATGATGTCGGCAACCGTGTCCGACCCTTCAGGGCAAGCTCGACGCGCGTTCTCGTCGATAGCGCGCGCGTACTTCAACGCATCGAGCCGACGGGCGAACGGGCACACCACTCGTTTCACGAGCTTCACGAAGCCGTTCGTTCCCACCGACGGATCAGTCACGATGAAACTGCGCGTCAGGGACAGCCAAGCGTTCCTCCTGAACGGCGCTCGGTTCTCGGGATCCACGTCGTCGAACGGGAACAAATCCACCCATACGCCCGTAGCCGTGCTCTTGTCGACGAAGTTCTCCAAAACGCGCGTCGTCGTATCGACCAGCTTCACGAACGGGTATATCGACTCACCATCGCGGTACGAAGCAAGCGCGAACCGATCGCTTGATTTCCACCCATCGAATCCTGAGAGCAGACGTTCGTACTCCGAACGCAGCATGACGACGTCCATATCGTCATCCCAAGGAATGAACCCCCCGTGCCGCACGGCCCCGAGCAGGCTCCCGTACCCAAGGAAGTAGCGAATATCCTGCTCGCGACATACCCTATCCAGCTCGTCCATCAATTCGAGCTGGATGGCCTTCATGTCATCGATCGTCAGACACTCCATAGCGAAGCTCACCGCCTTCGCACTCCCTCGCTCGCGCCTCGCGCAACGCTTGCTCCTGTGCAAGCGCAGCAAGCTTGCTGCGCAATTGCGACAGCTCCACCGTAGAGTTGAACTCTCGGATGACCAATGCCGCTATCACGTACAAGAAGACGAAATTGGCGGGCGACTCGATGGCGAGCAGGTCGGAAAAGAAAAATGCGATCTGGGGAAACAAAGCCAGAAGCACCAAGCTGACGGCAAAGAGGAACCAGAAGGTCGAATCGGCTATCTTGACCTCGGACTTGCGAATTCTGCGCAAGACGAAAGCGAGCGCGCATATTGCGCCGCCGATGAGGGCAACTTTGAACAGGATGGTCATCGCTTCCTCCTGAACCACTGCACAAGCAGGATGGAGATGCTGATGCGCAGCATGTACGAAACCGACTTCGTGAAGCTCAGGTAGCTCTCGCCAGCCGTACGCTCGCGCATCTCCACCTGGACCTCCTCAACCGTGCAACCTCGCCGCATCAAGAAAGAGAGCGTGTCGGGCTCGGGCCCGAAATCGAGCTCATGGGCGAACAAGGGGATCATCGAAGCGTCGAACAGTCGCATACCCGACGTCGGATCTTGGATGCGCTTGCCGGTCGTCAGGAAGATCATCGCCGTGATGAGGGCAGACCCCGCCATGCGGGCGGAAAGCGGCTTCTTTCTCGCGGAGAAACGCGAGCCCACGACGATGTTGGCGCCGGTGCGATCGGCAGTGGCCACCATTTCCGCTATATAGGCCGCGGAATGCTGCCCGTCGGCGTCGAACTGTATCGCGTAGTCGTATGCGTGCGCGCACGCATACTTCATCCCTGCTTGAAATGCGCCGGCAAGACCAAGGTTGACGGGAAGAGAGATGAAATGATAGCCACGCTCTTCGCAAATGGAAGCCGTCGCGTCCTTTGACCCGTCGTTGATGACCACGTAATCGACTTCGGGAGCATGCCGCTTCAAATCCTCGATCGTCGAGACGATATTCGCTTCTTCATTGTACGCCGGAATAACGGCGATTACCCTCGTTTTGCTGTCCATAGCCCTTCGTTTTCCGCCCAAGCAGGTTTTCCGATAGGCACAGAGCACCACCGAAAACGTCGATGTTCCATTCTAACGTTGGAGTGACATAAAAGCGAATCAAATCGTATAATGGATGGATTCGACCAGTTCAATTCAAGGAAGCATGGAAGATACTCATGCCATCGCCGTGCATTTGCATATTCTCCGCGCTCTATCCTCCCAGCATGGGCGGCGTGGAAGCGTACACCGAGAACCTCGCGCAGACATTGGCTGAAGCAGGCTATCGGATCATCGTGGTGACGCTGGCAACCCACGGCTCGAGAGAAACCGCCGTCGAAAACGGCATTGAAGTAGTGAGGCTCCCTTGCAGAGGATGCCTGAACAAACGGTATCCCGTCGCCCAGAAGAACAGCCGATACCGAGCGCTTTGGTCTCATCTGCAAAACGAGCGCATCGATTACGTTATCGTCAACACAAGGTTCTATCTGCATTCCCTCGAAGGTCTTGCGTTCGCTCGGGCAAAAGGCATCGCACCGATACTCATCGAGCACGGATCCGCACATTTGACTACGGGTAGTCCCCTCGTCGATGCGGGCGTCAAGCTGGTCGAGCACGCCGTGACGCGTGCCGGGCGACGATACGCCGCCTCGTACTACGCCGTATCCCGTAAGTCGAGCGCATGGCTCTCCCACTTCGGCATCGCCTCGCAAGGCGAGCTCCCCAACGCCATCTCAGCCGATGGCTACGTATCCAATGCGAGCAAACGCGATTTCCGAAGCGAGTTCGGCTTGCCGAACGATACCTTCACTGTGGCCTTCGTTGGACGACTCGTTGGAGAAAAGGGGGTTCTCGAGCTCGCACAAGCCGTTGCAGAGTGGTCATCCGCGCAAAGCATTGCCCTGTTCGTGGCTGGCGACGGACCGCTGGGCGAAACGCTGCGAACGCAAGCAAGCAGCCGGTTGCATCTCCTTGGCAAGCTTTCCAGCGAAGACATCGCCGCACTGCTTATGCAGGTCGATGCCTTGTGCCTCCCCTCGCGATCCGAAGGGTTCGCCACGACGCTGCTTGAAGCAGCTGCTTGCAGCACACCGATCATCGTCACCGACGTCGGCGGCGTGGACGAGCTCATCCCCGATGAGAATTTCGGGACCGTCATTCCCGACAGGACGCCCGAAACCATACGTCGAGCGCTTGAGCGAGCCGTCCAAAACCGTCAGCAACTGCAATCGCAGGGGCGCAACGTCGGGCGGCGCGTTCGTTCCGAATGCTCCTGGGAGAAAACTGCCGAGCACGCTGTTGAAGCATGCCGACGCGCCCAGGAGCGCCGAGGCCTGTAGCCAAGGCTACGCTGCGGTGATTCGATACAAGCGCATATCGTCCCTGCTCAGCACTATTTCGAATCCGGGAGTATCGTCATCGACGGAATCGATGCCTTTCCAGTTTTTCCCGTTCTCATACGTGAACAAGCGAGGGCTTTCCTGTTCGGACTTTCCCTGATCGAGCACGATGAGGTACTCGGCCCCGATCCTATCGACCGCATCCCGGACATCTTGGTTGGCGGAAATCTCAGACAATTTGCTCCTGATCAGCCTACTCTCCTCCGTTTCGTCCTCTTCTCCATACGTTCTCAGGTAGCGATAATACACCCGAACCCCATCGACCGCATAAGCGAATGCAGACCCGTCGTCGGGTACGTTGATCAACAATGCATCCTCGGGAAGGACGGACAACGCCTCTTGAACGAACGCACGCTCGTCCGCACCGTACACGCGCAACTCGCGCGCGTCGTTTTGCCGATGCATGTACGCCATCGTCCATTCGAGAGCCGTCACCTTGACACCGTCGACGGGCAGAGCGATGCCAGGATAGTAATTCGCAAGGACGAAAGCGACCGCCACAACGCAGGTTCCGCCGATTCCGATCTTTCGAGGAGAAGCCTTCGGAAGCATCCGCTCCGCCAACCGGCGGAGACCCCGTCCCGCCGCCCATAAGCCCATGCTCGCCAAAGGGATGGCGAACAAGGCCGCCGATGCCGCCACGCGATACGAATCGGTATACCAAAAACCCGTGAGCAGGTGCTGCAAGGGGCCGTCGGACGATGCATCGACGATATAGAGCAGCGCCATGACCGCATACGAAACCGAGAGCCAGAGATATTCTTTCCTGCGCAGCGTGTAAAGTGCGCCTACGATCACGAGTGCGGCGAGAGCGAGCTGGACGCCGCCCGCACGAAAACCGAGCAAAAGGGCATCGACAAACGCTTCGGGCTTCGAAGAAATCGCCGGCCACGAATGAGACACGACGCTCTGGAGAAAAGGCGCTCTATACAAAACGTACCACACAACAGCCATTGCCGCGCACGCCCCAGCGCAACATGCAACCTGCACGAGCCGCTGGCGCCCAGCCGGTACGGGGATACGACTCGCCGCCCGGTACGCCTGCCGAGCGCAAAACGGTGCCAGGAACACCGCTGTCGTGAAAGCCGCGTTCGGCTGAGCGAACACACAGCACAGCATCCCCAAGAAAAACAGCAGCGCTGCAGCCGCGCGACCCGCAATGCCCACCCCTTTCGAGAACAAGCTCATGAAGGAAAACAGAACGAGCGGCAACAGGCAGAACGCGATCATGTTCGGATACAAGGGCCCGAACAACAGCAACATCCAGGGAAAAGCGGAGAACGCCAGCGCGCAGAGAGAGCCCCATGCAACAATGCCGGGCTTCTTCGGAAACACGATTCGCATGAACAAGAACATGCCTGACGGAAACACCACGGCAATGAATGCAAAATTAACCGCGTTCGCCGCAAGCGCAGTGGAAACCCCCAGCGCGCTCACCATAAGCGCGCACAAGCAGTTCCAGGCAGTTGGGTAGTACCCGACGCCGGGTAGAGGATTGATGGCGGAATCAGCTGCGGACGCGTACAGGGTGGCGGCAAAGGGCGACCAGTTGCCCGACTGGACAAAACCGAGCGTTACGCCCAGATGATGCACGTTATCGTACTCTTGAGGGAAGGAATCGGGGCCGTCCAGGAACAGCGCGAAGCAGGCAGCGGAGACGACGAGCCCCGCCAGCACGTACAATCCAAGCAGCACCCAGTCGGACGCCCATCTCCCTTCGCGCCCCCCAGCGACGCGAGGATCGCCATCCGGCGAGAACCGAGCGCCGCACGCCACCTCAATCCCCCGCCCCAAGATGGAGCCCACCGCGAACGCAATCGTCCCCAGGAGAAGCAGCGGAGCGACGAACGTCACCCAAGAGCTGAAGATTCCGAGCTTCGCATATAGCAGGCAAAGCAGCATATACGCCACAATGGAAAGCAGCGGAGCGCAAACGAGCGCAGCCAAACGAGGCAGCCGGCATGCGCGAAGCAGCAAGAAACCCGGAATGTACAGAAAGGCGACTCCCGCAAGAACCGACACGGCAAACATGCTCCACATAAAAGCGATCTCCCCTCGCCTTTTACCAGTATTCTCAGTATTTTACGCTATCATTACTGGCATTCGGAAACTAACTCTGATCCATTCGTAGTCACATGAAAGAATGGGCACATCGAAGGAACTTATTTCATGAACGCATCACAGTCCCTTGTCAGCATCATCGTCCCCGTCTTCAATGCGGAGCCGTACCTCAAGCAGTGCCTCGACAGCATTCTGGCGCAAACGCACCGCGAGCTCGACGTCATCTGCCTGAACGACGGCAGCACCGACGACTCGCTCGCCATCATGCGGGGTTACGCCGAGCGCGACCAGCGCATCCGCGTCATCGACAAGCCCAACCAAGGCTACGGCGCCACCTGCAATCGAGGCCTGGAAGAGGCGCGGGGCGCATGGATTTCCATCGTCGAGCCCGACGACTGGATCGAACCAGGCATGTACGCCGACATGCTCGCATTCGTTGCAACGTTCGACAGCCCAATAGATATCGTGAAGACTCCGTACTGGCGCATCTGGATGCCCGACACGCCCGAGCAGCGCAAACTGAACTGCAGCTATCGCAGCCGCGTTAAGCCGCCGAAGCAGCCTTTCGCTATCCGCGATGCCGCGCATCTGCTGACGCACCATCCGTCCATCTGGTCGGCGATCTACCGCAAGGGGTTCCTCGACGCTCACCGCATTCGTTTTCGCGAATACCCCGGTGCCGGTTGGGCCGACAACCCCTTCTTGCTGGAAACGCTCTGCCAAACCGACCGCATCGCCTATCTCGACACGCCGTATTACTGCTACCGGGAGGAGACACCCGAGAAGTCGAAGTCGTTCGCGCTCAACAACACGCTGCTCCCTCTTCAGCGATGGAGCGACATGATGGACGTGCTCGAACGTCTGGACATGCACGACGAATCCGTGCTGCGCGCCCATAACAGCCGCGGGTTCACGTACCTGAGCGGCATACTCGAAGAAGTGCCTCTCTCCCATGCCGAGGTGCATGAAGCGGCGACGCGCATGTTCGAGCGCATGGACGCCGACCTCGTGCTGTCGGATGCCGAGATCCCCCCTGGCTGCAAGCGCATGTTCGCCGAACTGCGCGGCATGCCCGAACCGAAGGTCAGCCGCCTACCGTACACGTGGGGACTCGTCAAGCAGGGACTGTACAACCTAAAGAATGTGGGTCCCTCGTTCACCTGGTACACACTGTCCAGCTATGTTAATAAAAAGAGCAGGCGCGAAGGCAAGGAATAAAGAAAGGCTCCGAACAACGCGTTCGGAGCCTTTCTTGCAAGCGGGCGTTCGCTACGCCGCCGTAACCTCCGGCAGCGGGACGACCGTCGTCGGGTCGCCGCCCTGGTCGACGACCTCCATGACCTTCTTCCACGTCGCCGCATCACGAGGAACCAGCCACATGCCGTCATGCTCCTCCATGAAATCGCCGACATAAGGACCGGTTCCGGAGAGAACCTCGATCTTGTCGGCGTTCATGGCGAAGTCTGACACCAGATTCGCCAGCTTGTCGACGGGCCAGTTTGTGTCTACGTTGCCGATAAGCGCATCCACATGCGCAGCAGCGTTCGCTGGATCGGAGGCAACCTGCTTGATCGCCACTTCCACGATCTGGCGATCCTGTATCTGTCGACACGCCTCGATATCGGCAGCATACAGCTTTCGCACTCGCGCCAGTACAAGGGCTTGCGATCCGTCGAGCTCCTGAGTTCCGGCAGATAGCTCGATCTTGCCGCCATTGACGATGTCCTTCAGCTCCAAATCGATAGGAACGCTCGCCGTGATACCGCCGATCTGGTTAACGAAATTCTCGAACTGCACGAAGCCCATGTCCAAATAGTATTGCACGTGAACTCCAGTCAGGTTCTCCACTTCTTCCGCCGCCGCTTCGATGCCGCCTTGACGGAATATTTCGTTGATCTTGATAACCGACCCGTTCAGGGTCGCCTCGGTATCACGCGGTATGGTAACGAGCGTTACCTGATAGGTTTTAGGTTCGATGCGCGCAAGCATCATGGTATCGGAACGTCCGGTTCCGTCAGCATAATTGTCATTTTCGATCTGAGTCGTACCGATGCGCGAATCGTTACCAACAATTAGCGCGTAAAAAGGCTCCGACTCATCCTCGGAAACCCCTTCGGCCGCCTCCTTCATAAGCTGCGTATCGGCCGTTCCCTCCGAAGGGGCGGACTGTTGCTGGCAGCCCGACAACAACGCAAGCGCGCATATGCCGTATGCTGCAACAGCCACGCATGCGATCTGCTTCAACTTCAAGAACATCATCCCTTTCAAAGCATGGATCATCTTCGTCCTAACGACCAAATCGCTCTTTCAGCCAACAGGGCACGGCCATGATAGCACGACCCATCCTGTACGTAGTCGAGTCAAGGTACTCTTTACGAACTCCACCCATTTCCCGCGCATGCTCGATCACATGCAGGCGAAATGATAACTCCTCATCTTGCGGCAATGCGCATGCATACGTTTCCAGAGCCTCCTCACCCATAGACAGAGCATCGAAAGCCGATAGATCGTAGCAAAACGAGATATGGCGTAAAAGAGCTTTAGCAAACTCGCGCGAACACGCCTCCGCGTTCGCGCGCATCCATTTCTCAAGCTCATAGGCACTCTTAAAATGCCCGTACACATGGCGCATCTCCCGCTTTGTCGTCATGGTGGACCCCATGCGCACCCGCCGAACGTAGAGTCGCTCATTCGTGAATCCTGCTCGACTCGCGCAAGCCAACATCATGCAGGTGAACAAATTGTCCTCATGCACGATACCCTCGTAGAAGCGAATTCCCGACGATTCCAAAAAATCGCGCCGAATCAATTGCATAGCAGGGGAAACGCAAAATGAATCGTCTTCGACGAACCGCACGAATAGCTCGCGCCCTGTCATAACGTCCGAAATGCAAGATCGTTCACCATACTCGTCGCGGTAAAGCCTACGCGCTTGAACGCCCTCGTATTCCGTCCGAGCCGAGAAGAATAGAACGTCGAGCCGATCGCGTTCGGCGCGCTCGAAGAGAGTGGCAAGCGTCCTTCGCTCGTAATAGTCATCGGAATCCAAGAACAAGATATATGTTCCCGACGCACGATCGATGCCGACGTTGCGTGCAGCCGATTGTCCGGCGTTCTCTTGCGAGACGAACGCGAAACGACCATCGCCAGCTACAGCTTCTTGAGCAACAGCAAGCGTGTCGTCAGTGGAGCCGTCATCGATGCAGATAGCCTCGAAATCCTCAAATGTTTGGCTTACGAGCGACCGCAGACACTCCCCGATGAATAATCGAACGTTATACAGAGGAATTACGACGGATATCGCCGACATGCAAGACCGCCTTTCTCGGATAATGGGTGCATAAGGCCCCTGCGGCCTGACCCTACGAAACGACAGCTGCGCCCTCCACGTCAATGTCGTCGGGATCTTCCCCGGCATCGACGACCGACATAAGCGTAGCCCATCCCTCGGGATTTTCATAGCACAGCCACATGCCGTCATGCTGCTCCATGAAATCGCCGTTGCTCGGCCCAGTACAACTGTACACGGTCATGCCACTCGTTGCCCCTGCAAATCCAAGAGCAAGCGACAGAATGTTCGACGTGTCCATGTCGGTGCCAACGCTTTCAGCCAAATCCAGCACCGTGACCGGCAACTCCGTCAACGGCTTCTCAAGAACCTTTTCGACAATGGCCATCAGCACCGTTCTAATATTGTTTTGACGTTTCGCCTCTTGATTCTCTCCGTACTCATGACGAGCGCGGGCAAATATCTGAGCCTGTTGGCCATTGAGGGTTTGCACTCCGGGCTCGATGGTAATCTTGTCGCCGGTTAGGGCATCCTTATACGACACCTCAATAGGTACGTCCACCGTGATACCTCCCAGTTTATCGACGATCTCCTGAAACTCGGAGAAATGCACCTCGGCGTAGTGGGAGATGGGCACGCCGGTCAGTTCGGAAACCGCCCGGATGGATCCGGCAGCCCCCTCCAAGTTGTACACCTCGTTGATCTTGACCACGCTTCCGTCGTCAAGCGTATGAGGCGTGTCTCGAGGTATGGACACCAGGGTCACCTGCCGAGCTTTTGCATCCACGCGAACTAGGATCATCACATCCGATCGCTCGTTGTCGCCTTGATTGGAAGGGCTATTCGAAGTCAAATTGCCCTCGCGGGAATCCGACCCGAGCAGCAGCATGTAAAAAGGGCGGCCGGCCTCTCCTGCCGACAGTACCGCATCCACCGAAGCATCTTGATCGGCACCCATTGAGAGAGCGTTGTCCAGGGCGCTCGAGTACCAAAGAACACAGGTGCCTGTTGCGAATACGGCCACGAGAAGCGCTGCCAGGGCACACAAGCCAATGCGTTTGAGCAGGCGACCGCGTTTGCGCCTCTTGATATAGTCCGGGTACAGTTGCCCGGCGGTAGGCCTCGGCTTCGGAGGCGTCGCATAACGGGCATCTCGACCGCGAAATGCACCTATTTGCTGAGACCGGTTTCGCACGTCAGCAGACGAGGAACGACGTTGGGCATGCTTTCCCCCAGGAGAAGCCTGCACCGGCCGCCGCCCTCTCGAGTAATCAGGCCCCACTACCGCACCTTTCCACCAAACGCGAACAACACCACCGATCATCATAGCACGCACAAGGAAAACGTCGTCGGAAACCCACCAGACCAACAAGGACGGTCGCTGGGTCGCTAGCGGACAAAGCGACCAGGCTCCCTTTCGAAGACCGAGCCGCCAGACAACCTCGGGAACTGTTGCTTATACCTCGGCAGAAGCCCCGTCCAGCAGCGTTTCGGCCGCACCCTCGTCGTCGGGAACCCGACCGACGGTCTTTTTCAACCATCAGCACCGCGAGCGGCAGCACGACACCGATCGGTAGGCAGATGAAGGCGTTCTGCACGAAACCGGCGAGGACGAACATCACGAAGGACACCGCCGACATGGTGAAGACGTAGGGCAGCTGGGTGGACACGTGGTCGACATGGTTCATGTTCGAGCCAGCCGAGGCCATGACTATGGTGTCGGAGATGGGCGAGCAGTGGTCGCCCGCCACCGCGCCGGCCAAGCAGGCCGAGATGCCGATAGTCAGCAGCGTGGGATCGTTCAAGAATACGGGCAGCACGATGGAGATGAAGATGCCGAACGTACCCCAGCTCGTGCCGGTAGAGAACGCCAGGAACACGGCCACCAGGAAGATGACCGCAGGCAGCAGATTGAACAGGCCGGGAGCCACGCCCTCCATCATGCTCGCGACGAAGACGTCTCCCCAAAAGGCCAGTCATGTTCTTTAGGGAAACGGCCAGCGTCAACACGAGAATGGCTGGAACCATGGCGTTGAAGCCGTGAACGAGGCTGAGGACTCTTTGAGCGTGATGGCACGACGGGCCAGCAGGTAGACGAATGACAGAACCAGCACGATCAAGGAGCCGACAACCTCGTTTTTGCCCAGCGAGCCCAGCTCGCCGTTGCGGTGCGCCTCCAGCTCCGCCTTGGCCATCGGGCCGTAGTCGAAGTTCAGGAAGATGAAGCCGACCACGAACACGATCGTCGGCAGCGAGTAGAAGTTGAAGGGGATAGCCTCGATGAACAGCTGGATGCCGTTCACGTTGAGGTCGGCCGCCACTCCCGACACCGCAGCAGCCCGCGAGGACACGGGCGCGATCATGCAGATAATGCCGCCGTCGATGCCGGCATTATCCGCAACTGCGGGAACCAAACCGTCGTTTACGGTAGCATCGAGGATTGCGGCCGGATCGAATCCGGAGACCAGCAAAGCCCCCGTCGCAATGCCTACGAACAAGGAGAGATACACTTCCTTGGTGGCCAGAGCCAACACGATTGCGACCAGTACCGAAACGAGCGCCCAAGCGGTGTTCACGAATTCCACGCCCGCTGCCCTTCCGCGACGAGCCTTTTCATGGCCGGGCAACAAGAAGTGCTTGGCGTTCGACTATGGCAGCTCTCCGCACTTCGCGACAGTTCGCGGAATGCTGTCCTGCGCCCCAGATGCCGGAGACTCGAGCGCTCCCCAGCCCTTCGGCGGCCTCCCCTTTCGCTAACCCCAAAAGCCTCCATCGCGCAACGTGCCACGAAGATGCCAGCAATCCACTTTAACAAGGCAGCGAATCGCATGCCGAGACGAGTCTTACGTTCTACCCGAAACACCAACCAAACACTCATGTCTGCCTTTTAAAAATACATCAGTCAAGCCAGCCGTACGAGCACGCCCACGCACGGCTCACTCAAACGCAAGCGATAGCAGCTTAGTGCACAAGTCTTCGTAGGTCATCCCGATCGCCCGCGCTGCATCAGGCAGAAGAGACGTATCCGTCATTCCTGGGAGAGTATTCGTCTCAAGTGCCCAGCATTCACCGTCGTCATCAATCAGAAAATCCGTTCGAGAGGCCCCCTTGCAATCCAAAGCCCTATGGGCGAGTTCGGCCATACATCGCAACCGGCTCGCCAATCCATCTTCAATCGATGCAGGACAAATATGCAGAGAGCCGCCAGGACTATACTTCGCGTCGAAATCATAGAAAGCATTTTTCGGAACTATCTCTATCGCAGGCAAGGCTTCAGCATTCTCGTTCCCCAGCACGGCAACGGTAAACTCCCTGCCAGAAATATACTCTTCGATCAACAAGCTCTCGTCATATCTGAACGCTTTCTCAATCGCTTCCTCTATATCGCTTTCAGTCTCCGCTATATACAAACCGAGGGTGCTACCCTCTGACGAGGCTTTGACCACTACTTTGCTTCCAACCATTTTTGCGATCGAAGCAACATCGATCGAATCCCCCTTCTTCACGGCAACATAAAAAGGAGTCTTGATTCTCGCCGATTCGTAAATCCTTTTTGTTTTCACTTTGTCAATGGCAGACGAACTCGACCACACCCCAGATCCAGTGTATGGGATATCCAGCAATTCGAGAAAACCTTGGATGGTTCCGTCTTCCCCGAACTTGCCATGCATGCATAAAAAGGCGACGTCAAAATCCTCTTCCAAAAGACGAGCCAGATCTTTTCTGCTGGATGGATCAAGAGACACGACAGAAAACCCTTTAGATTCCAAAGCTCTTTTCACACACGCTCCAGACGCTAAAGACACATCCCTCTCACCACTTCTTCCACCAGAAAGAAGCGCTACTCGACATTTTTCAAGATTCGACGAACAATACATTGATAACCTCTCGTCCAAACGGTTCCCGCACAAGCCAACACTTTTTCACTCGACATAGTTAAGACTGATGCCTTTGCGCTTCGCAAAAGAATCAGCCGACGATCCGATCCGACACACAAACGAGACACCCTCGCAATCTTGGAAAGCATCGTCATCAATAGCGGTTCCGTCGCCCAAGAAAACGATCTCCTTCAAACCAAAGCACCTTGAAAAGGCTTCTTTGTCTATATGGGTACACGTCTCGGGAATCACCAATCGCTCCAGGGACACACACTGCTTAAACGACTGAGAACCGATATACTTCAACGTATCAGGAAAACATACCTCGATCAAATTGGAGCATGCGAAAAAGGCTTCTCGACCTACGCTGATAAAACCTGGAGACATGGCGATCTTCTTTATCTTCTTAGCTTTGAAAGCCCTATATCCCACGGTCCTTACAGGCATTTCAGCATAGCTTCCAGAAAGACGTACATCCTCCGCGCAGCCATTATATTTTGTAACCTTGGCTCCGTTTTTGTATAGCCGGTACTGAAATTCACCGCACGAAGATGTCTCTCCGTCTCCGTCTTCCGGATAAAGCGTATAAAAGTCCGTACCCCAGATATCGTCGATCGATAATTCGAAATGCATTGAATGGCTGGCTTTCCAAACTATAAGATCCCCCGGAGCAACGAGTTGACAAACATAGCGCTCGAGATCATCGCGCGATTCGGCATAATAAGCCCGAACACCCGCATCGAGAGCAGATTGGTAAATCCTCACCGCTTCCGATCCAAAACAAACAAGATGATCGATGGGAAAATTTCCAACTTCACGACCAACCTGCTCATGTAAGAGGGGCGACTCCTCACCCAATTCTGCAATATCGCCGAGTACAGCTATCCTCTTCGCTCCTTCTTGCAACCGGATGGCAGACACAGTCTTAAGTGCATTCGAAACGCTTTCCGGAGAAGAATTGAAGCAATCGATATAATGATTCACATGACCTATCTGCTTGTAATTTTGCCTTGTCTGATAGGTCAATTCGAACTTGCCTAAAGCTTCTACAATAGCGTCACCGTCATACCCTAAGAATCTAGCCGTTGCGAAAGACGCGAGAGCATTGTATACGTTGTGCTCTCCGTGCACCTTGATGCGAACGTCCTTGAAGACATCCTCTTTGCATCTGATATCGAAAATCATTCCATCTTCAACAGCCCGAATGTTAAATGCAAATACATCTGCATCATCGTTGACAATAGAGTAATACCAGGTCTGGGCGCCGGGCTTGTATGCAGAGAGCAGCGGGTCGTCCTTGTTGAGAAGAACAAGACCGTCAGCTTCAACGAATTCTGCTATTTGTGACTTATAGTGGAAGATCAGCTCCTTGCTTGCGTACTGCTCTTTATGGTTGTCACCGATATTCGTCAATATCGCAATATTCGGATGGTATATTTCAGCCAATTGCTTCGTAACCTCACCACGGCCATCGCTTGCAAGACCCACCTCTTGAACGTAACACCGATGCATTTTCGTGAGGCGGCCCATTTGCTTTCCGATGCCAAAAATATTATTGCTATTGGAAAAGCTTTTCTGAGTGAGGCATTGCTCGCCCATAACAAACGAAACCATGTCTTTCATTGAAGTTTTCCCCGAGGAACCCCCGACCGCCACCCTGACAAGATTTCTGTGATCGGAGATGATCTTCCGACAGGCAGAGACATAGGCCTTGAGGGCATCGTCGACGATCACAACCGGCTTGCCGATTTCATCATTTCGGAAGGTCTCATCTTGGGTCACGATAAAAAAGCAATCTGACGCTGAGGCGCGCTCAACATCTTCTGGCTTAGCCTGAGCATCGAAGAAGACATCGCCAGTTCTTAGCTGACCAGGCCGAGCATCGATTCCGCTCACTCGCTCAGAGACTTTCGAAACCAACGCGTCCGGAACCTCGACGCCAATAACGGAGCACAAATCGCCTACGGTAAAACCACCCGCAGACAAGGAGTTCGAAGCGGTTTTGACAACCTTGAGAGAATCAACTGCCTCATATAGTTTATCCGTCTTTCGAATTCTCGAATATATGGAACGAATTACTCTATGCATCGAGGATCGAGTCTTCTTTGCAGACTGCACCATTTTTCAACCTCCGCCTAGTCTTCATCGATAATCGATCGCTCAGGAAGCTCAATCATATCCCCGAATTTCAAATCCCACTCGCTGGGTGAGAACTTTTCAAACCCGCATCCAGGATGAAATGTCATTTCCCCTACGTAGATCTTGCCTTCCACGCTGTAGAAATCGACTCTAACGAAAGGGAATGGAGCCGACAGAATCCGAGCAATACGAACCATCTCGTCGAAAAGGGGGGGCTTGGAGGCATCCGGATTGAGAGCTCCGTCAGCCCTATGACACGGCAAAAGATTCCAATCCATATCAAAGAAGGTTTTTTTCAACCCTCCGGCTTTTCTATCCTCGCAGACGAGAACAACCTTCGGCTCACCCCCAAAACAATGTATCTTATAATCGCTCAATCCACCTTCGCCGGATTCCACAAACTCTTCGGCATAGATTTTCGGAAGCACATTCTTATATCCCCAGAAAAAATGAGAGTAGTACAGGTTATTCCATGGCCTCATCGCATTGTTCATCTTCCCCTTGATGCGATCCTCGTTAGCCTTACTTTTGTCGGTCACGAGAACGGAGTATTCAGGGCCATCACCCCAATTAACCTTCAGAACAAATTTTTCCGGCAACTCGTCAAAGCATATATCGTTCGCCAAATCATACGTTCTGATCGTAGGAACGGAGAACCCATCTCCAACCTGCTCTTTAATATACTCCTTCATTTCAAGCTTGTCGCAGCAGCGCGTTATCCTAGAATCTTGATAGTTCAAATTGAGCCAGTGTATCTTCTCATTGAATAGCCTAGGATTATCCAGATCGGGAAATTGTCCAATCGACCAAAGATAACGCTGTTCGATAAACCATCTTTTATGAGACGAACCAAATTCCCTTACTGCGAAATAGTTTTTGTATCTCCAGCGAGGGGTGTATATACTATCCGAGAACTTGTGCTTCACCTTACGCTTAGGTTCGACGATGCCCATCTTCTCCAAAGCTTTTCTTATAACCTTTTTCGCTTTCTTTCCCATCATTTCCTCACTCCACTCGGATTGTCTTAACAATTTCTAATCAGGCATCGCAATGCCGACTACGCTGAGCTAAAAAAGCATTCAGCTGATCAGGTGTATTGAAATCTCTCGTCTCGTCTTCGATTCTAATAAAATGATCCGAAACAGCATGACCTGGCATAGGCATGTCAAGAAGCCAGTGGTAAAGTTGCCAGCCTTTCCCGTCGTCCACATCGCCGCAATAAATCCTTTCCTTAAGCCGTTTCAATTTTCTCGAAAACAAAGACGCGTCAAAAGACTTAACTGCGACTATTGAATTCTCGTTTCCAAAAAAGAGAAAATCAGAACTGCGCGCATCAACGATGCAACGTAGCGAATCATACGTATAGTAAACATCACCATATATAAAGCACACGGGAACATCCGCCAAATCTACCGGAAAACGGTCTATTTCAAATTCATTGCTGGATGGCGCATACCGAGTCACATTAAGACGATCATATTCAGATCTAGAAGACGAAAGGATAAGTTCGCATGACGGATCAATCTCTCGAATTATCCTGATCATGCGCTCAAGCAAACTTTCTTTATCGATCACTATAAGATGCTTCGAAATCCCTCCCGATTCGCCCCAACGACGTCCCTTCCCGTTCGCCATTATCACATACCGCATAAGACACACCCCATCGCCAGCCTTTCAGACAAGCATACTGAAATCGTTACCAGCATCCTGCACCCATACGTCAAAACAGAAAAACCCGTCGCTCAGCGAATCGCTTTATGGAACCGATAGAAATCGCCAAGCTCTCCCCGTTTCTGCGGTCCCCATAATTGGATGATGTTAACTCCGGAACTTGTATTCGCTTCGATAATGCATACACCTTGAGGAGTCAGCAACACGTCCCACGCCGTGAACGGTGCAAAAGGGAAACGTCTCGCTAGAGATAGTATTTCATCCTTGACTTTCAACCAGTCGGGCACGATAGCTCCTTGTATCTGGTATCCAGAATCAGGATGCACCCGAGAGACCCCTAGCGCATGCAGCGAACGTGCCTCAGAAAGCTCACCTGTCTTCAGATCAATCATCGCGACCAATCCTCCCCGACTCCCATTGTCAACGGGAATCGTCTCGTGAGTTCCGATACGGAGCACTGCGAAAAACACTTCATACGAACCCGTTGAAGGATCACGTAAGGTAATCACCCTCATCGTATTGGTTGTCTTGTCATAGATTTCGTCCAGAAAAGGGTGTTGCTTCACTGCCTTGGAAAGAAACCAACCGTCTTTTGATTCCAAAAAAGAAATGAATTCCGCCTCGGTCAAAAGATCGCCATCGACAACAACACCCTCATCGGCCTTTTCGAGACGAAAAACGTCTTTTCCTTTGCCTGCGGCTATAGGCTTCATGAACAAAGCCCCTTCGTCCGATAGGGTTTTTACCACATCGCCGTAGGTCCTATATCCATCGGCACAATCGGAGCTCAGCGAGACGATTCTACCCTTGTTTTTCATCAGAAGGTTCTCAGGAACCGTTATATATCGACTCAAGACCTCCGAGCATACAATCTTATTGTTGTACATTTGGTCGAATGGTTCATTTATCCAGCGCGATCGATACCAATCGAATTCGGACAGGTAGTCGTGCTTATCGTTATGCTTCAAATCGTAGAGAACGTATTGATCCGCCAGATAGCCTCCGCATATATTCATCCTAAGCTTAGTGATAAAACCAACTTTAAAATGATTCGGTGCAAACAGTACGCGCCTAAACCACAACAAAACAAGTTTAGCCAACTTCACGCACCGCTTTACTGCGTTCCACATGGTATCCCCGACTCCTCGCCTTCGGCCGCTAAACCAGCTTCAAAAAAAACCACGTCGGCGATCTCTTTCGCAGACTCACCTACGCAGTTGAAAAGATACTTGCTTCTATATCGCTCAAAAGACTCGTACGGGTATCTGTCTGAAAGAATCGCTGGGATATCGGCAGCATCCTGAAACACACAACCAGGCATTTCCGCATAGAGATCGATGTTCAGGCCAGTTGTCTCACGGTACAAATCGTAATCGTAAACGTAGTACACGGTCTTTACTCCCAGCGCAGCCGCCTCGAGGGAAATCGCAGAGTAATCGGTGATGAGATATTCAGCAACGGTAAGCAGATCCATGGCAGAAACCGTAGGACATTCCGTCACGCGGCAATCAGTTCCTATCTCTTGATTAGGATGAGGCTTCGCTATAACACAGAAACGCTCCAGATCGAGAACATCGAGCAAAGCTGACAAACTTGTCCCGCCCACACGCCTGAACGTTGGCGCATAAAGAATCACCTGCTTATCGCCCAAGAGCGGATACGAAGCGACAATGCGCTCTCGAACGGCTTCGGCGTTGCGCACAAGATGATCAATACGAGGCAGTCCGATATTTCGAATGGAACTCTCCGACACGCCGAACGATTCGCAATAAAACCGATTCCACGCCTCGCCACCGGCGATCACGAAGTCGTAGCCCTGGTGCATCTTCAGCACGTCGGCGACCCTTCTCTCCCTACCCCCAGGCCGATCAAGCGCCTGCTGACCCGACTGCTTCACCTTGCCGAGGGCGTGCCACATTTGAATGACCTTCAATTCGCTCTTATGTTTCAAGATGGACACAGGCGGCCAATACGAATCGAGAATGCACACTTTCGATGTCGCAAGATGATACAAGCTTGCCAACAGGCAATTTGCAAAGCGAAGTTTGCTTGAGAGAGTTTTTTCGACTCTGCAACAAATGCAGACGACTTCAAGGTCGGGGCATCGACCTCGAAGCTCTTCGATAAGCAAAACGGCATCGAGGGATGTTTCATCGCTCTGCCTGCTGAGGAATAAGACCTTTTTAAAGTTTACGGGAAACACCTTCAGCGGCGCATAGCATAGCGTCAAGAACATCCTGCTTGCGTCGAGCAGCGCTACTTTGAAGATGCTTTTCAATCCGGTTAGCACAAGAGCCTCTAATAGTTTTTTTCGTAATACGCCGTAGCATCGTCGATGCTTCCTTCGTACACTTTCTTGCCCCCATCGAGCACGATACCGCGACTGCAGAACTCTTTTGCCGTAGCAGAGGCATGCGTGACGAACAGCACGGTGACGTTCTCGTCCATCATGATCTCCCTGATGCGATTGATGCACTTACGCTGGAACGCCCGATCGCCGACCGAGAGCGCCTCGTCGACTACAAGGATCTCCGGATTGATAGCCACGGCGAATGCGAATCCCAAACGAGCTTTCATTCCGCTCGAGTAGGTTCGCATGGGTTGGTCGATGTACAAGCCCAGTTCGGCGAAGTCCACGACAGCCGGCTCGATTTTTTTGATCTCCGCTTTTTTCAATCCCAGTATCTGCCCTCGCAGAGCGATATTCTCGCGCCCCGTTAATTGCATATCAAAACCAGCCGTCAGCTCCAAAAGGGCGCTGACTCGTCCTTCCACGTATACTTCCCCGCTGGTCGGATGAGTAACGCCCGTCACCATCTTAAGAACCGTGGATTTTCCAGCACCGTTGCGACCGAGAAACGCAACCGCCTCGCCTTTCTTTATTTCGAACGATACATTCTTGCTCGCATCCACGCTCCCTAAAAACGATCCCTTTTTCTTGTAATTGAAGATGCCGAAGAACCTGCCTCGATCGTTCTTGTAAAGGTTGTATGTCTTCGTCACCTGGGTAAAGCGAATAACAACCTCGTCACTCACGCTGGTCTTATGCAACGTCTTGGCACCGCCTAGAGAAGCTGACTGATCAGAGGACATCGGCCACCTCCTCGTTGAATCTCTTGTAAACGAACAGCATCGCCAACAACGTGGCAATGAACACGGCAGCGAAACCCGCGCACATACCCGGATCGTCCCAAAACCATGTCTTATCGTAAAATGCCCCCCGAAAAGTCGACACGAAAAACGTGATCGGATTGAAGAACAGCACGACCTGAATCCAATCAATGGAAATATTTTTCAAATTGAAAATAACCCCCGACAGCCAGAAGAAAGGCGTCGAAAGCGCTTTCATGAGGTTCGCGACATCTTTGCTAATAGCGCACAGCTGCGAGAACAGTATGGAGACCATATCCCAAAAGACTAGCATAAGCAGCAGAAGCAGGGGAACCTGAAGCAGGTACACATCGAGCGACATGCCGCAAACGAAGTAGATCACGAACAAGACGACCATCAACATAAGCTGAACGAGCATCGTCGCACAGGTGAAGATGGTGGAAATACCGCTGAGGGGAAATTTGATCTTGTTCACCAGGTAGGGATAGCGATGCATGACATCCAAACCAGTCCCCAACATGTCCTGCATGAAGAACCAAGGAATCAAACCTGCGCACAACCAGAGAATGTACGGAGGGGCGCCCGCTTCGGTTCCTCCACCCGCACGCAACCCCACCTCCAGCGCGAACCAGAAGCAGAAAATGTACATAGCGGGTTTTACGAAAAACCACGCCCAGCTGAGCACGGCGCCCCGGCTCTTCTTCACCAATTCGAAGATGGCCAAGCGTCCGATCTGCTTGCGCCACTCCCAGTTGTCTCTCAATATCGTCGCTAGTGTTTGCAGCACGACACTCCCATTCAACGCGTTAAAACAGCGATCCCAAATGATAGCATAGCCTCGAATTGAAAACGATTCGTCACCGTTTTTACGAGTGGGCGGGAAGTTTCACGATACCTTCGGGATCCTCGCCCGCGTCCACGACCGCCATCAGCTCGGTCCAAGTCTCAGGGTCCTCCTCCACGACCCAAAGGCCCTCGGCGTTCTCGCCGCCCACATAGGGACCCGTCGTCGAATAAATCGTCACCTCTTCGCGATGCGCGATGAAATCAACCACAAGATAGCCGATAGACGCCATATCGAGATTGGTGGTTGTGCACTCTTCCAAATCGAGGAGCACCGCGTTCGCGCTCTTCTCGCTGTCGAGCGAAAGCACCTTCTGAATCATGGCCGTCTCGATGTTGCGTACGTTGATCTGGCGGAGCGCTTCCTGGTGCTCGCCGTATTCCTTGCGCGCACGTGCGAGCACAAGCGCTTCGGAGCCATCGAGCTCCTGAGACGAGCCCGCATCGAGCTCGACGTTGTCAGCGGTCATAGGATCGGGAACCTTCACGTCCTTCGGCACATCGACGGTTACACCGCCGAGCGCGTTGATCAGCGCCTCGAACGAGGTGAACGTCGTCATCATGTAGTAGTCGACCTCGACGCCCGTCAGGCGCTCGGCCGTGGCCACCGCCTCCTGAGGGTCGCCGTCGAGCAGCGAGTCGTTCACTTTCCACGACGTTCCTTGCGGCACCGTATCGCGCGGTATGCTGACAAGCGTGATGGTGTACGTCTCCGGATCGACGCGCATGAGCGTCATGACGTCGGCGTGTTGATCAACCTGCGCGTGATCGGTCTTCTTCCCCGTGTACAGTGCTGTGCCCTTGCGCGAATCCGAACCGATGAGCAGGGTATAGAACGGCTCCGTCGACGAAACGGCCTCGATAGACACCCTACCCCCCCCCTCTACGCGATCGGCCGCACTATCGAGAAACGACACCAAGCCGACGAACGCAAACGACAACACTGCAACGACGGCAACCGCCGCAGCGGCCGTCCTCCTCGATTGCTTCTGATGCGCTTCGGAAATCTCAACCATAACCTTCACCGCTCATCGACGATGCGGAACACGCGGACCGCGCTTGCCCTTATTATCGTAATGATGCTTCAAAACGGGCTTGAACAAGCCGAACTTCCATATAACAAAGAACAAAATCACAGCCAGCGCGATGCATACCGCCCAACGCACCGGCCCCGAGAAGCTCCCCATCAAGCAACCCACGATCGCGAGCGCCGCCGAACACAACCACAGCAAGGCAACCGAGCGCTTCTGGCTCAACCCCGCACGCATGAGACGATGGTGGATATGCCCCAGGTCGGCGTCTTTCACTGGCTGATGAACGCGCCTGCGTCGGATGATTGCCGAAATCGTATCGAGCACGGGAACGCCTGCTATGATCAACGGAACGAGCATGACCACGAAACTCTGCGTCCGTACGACGCCCACCACCGACACGATGCCTACAACGAGTCCGAGCAGCAACGACCCCGAATCCCCCATAAAGACAGAAGCGGGAAAAAAATTGTAACGCAAGAAAGCCAAGCAGACCGCAATCAGAGCAAGGCAGACGAGCACAAGGGTGAAACTCCCGCGCATCCAAACCAGATAGAGCAGACTGCACGTGACGATGGCCACCAAGCCCGAGGCAAGCCCATCCAAGCCGTCGATCAGATTGGTGATGTTCACGAACACCACGAGGTACAGCACAGTCAGCGGATAGTCGACCCAACCCAATGCGAGATAATCGCCCATCCCCGCCGTCCGTACAGCCCCGATGGTGACGCCCGAAAGCGTGACGACCGCCGCGGCGACGATCTGCCCCATCAGCTTCGCGCCCGGAGACAGCTGAGTGATATCGTCTACCAACCCCACGGCGAACATCGTCGTGACGCCGAGGAACAGCACGATGTAATTCACATCCTGGAGAATATACAGATCGTGCAGATCCCACTCGAAGAACCGCACGCCGAGAAACATGGTGAAGCACGCTGCGATCAGCCCAACGTACAGCGCGATGCCGCCGCAACGCGGAATGGGCACGCGGTTCATGCGCCGGTACCCGGGATAGTCGATCGCGCCGATCTTAAACGCAACCTTCTTGGAAACGGGTACCATGCAGTACGCGACCGCAAAGGCCACGGTAAACACGATTACCGCCTGGTACCATTCCATGATTGTTCCTTGTCGATCCCCGAACGAGCGCGCACCTTCAACCAAAGCATTATAGCAGTACCAGGCTGCACGCAACCGCCACGAGGGGATTCTCGGCTTACGAGCGCAAACGGTCCCCCAAACGCCGCCAGAGCCATTTGATCGATCCCTGCTCGTCTTGGAACCCGCACTTCTGCTCCTGAACTTCGGCTGCCTCGATATTGGCGCACGCCAGCAGGAAGCGCTCGCGCGACCCTGAGCGCAGCGCCTCGAGCAGCGCGCGGTAACGGCGGTCGCGTATTGAGCCCGCATCGACGCTCGCCAAGTCGTACGCAGCGAGCCCTTCGGCCGTCAGGCGCTCATACGCAGCGACGAAGCCGTCGAAATCTCGATACGTGGGCAGGTTGTAGTATGCGGCGTCGAGCAGCCATTCCTGGTACGCCAGACGGAGGGGCATGTACACGCCCTCCTCCTGTAACCACACCCGCAACGCGTCGAAGGCCTCAAGGAAGTCAAGAGGATGCCGTCCCTTGTCGGCCATCGCGTTCGTGCCGGCGAATTCACGATGCACCACGAGCGGCTGAGGGATGCGGACGATCGACTTCGCCGCCACCGCCGCAGGAAGCGAGTACATCAGATCCTCCGTCAGGTGCAGTTCCTGAAAGCGGATGCCCCGCTCATCGAGCAGCGCACGGCGCACCATCTTGTTCCAGGGAACGTTCTGCACCGTCTCGAAGAACAGGTCAGGCGCCGTCTCCCACGTGAACGAACCGCTCGGATGCGAAGGAAACGCATCCTCGTGCCGCATGCCCCATTCGGCGGGAAACGCCCGCCCCACCTGCTGGTTGTACGTGCGAAACGCTACGAGCGCCATATCGGCCTGCGTATCGTCGAGCGCCTTCGCGCATTTCGCGAGCATATCGCGCTCGAGGTAGTCGTCGGCATCGAGGCAGTACACGTACCTCCCGCGCGCGCTTTCAAGCCCGGCGTTGCGCGCTGCGCCGGGCCCCGCATTCGCCTGCCGAAGCGCCACCACGCGCCCGTCGCGCCGCGCGCGCTCCTCCACGATCGACCAGGTGTCGTCGGTCGATCCGTCGTCCACGCAGACGAGCTCGAAATCTCCCATCGTCTGCGCCAGCACGCTGTCGAGGCATTGCGCGATGAACTCCCCCACATTGTATGTGGGAACGATAACGGAGACGGCGGGCTGCGCCGCCCCAAAACGCGCTTCAATCACGGCTACTCCATATACTAAAGAGACGGAAAAGTCGTCGACCCTTTCGCATGCACCATTAGGCATAAGAGGGTACACGATACACAACGTCAGGATTCAGCACCCCTGCCGAAGAATAGCAATCACCCATGAGCCTGGCGGTCTTTTTCGCCCATTGAACATCGGTTGCATATTGATGCCAGCCGTATTTCTTCGATGCATCACTTCGAGTCGTATCCCACTTCATATTATAAAGCGTAACCTGTGGATATGAAGATGCATATACATAGTTTTTCGCAATCCACTCGGCAGCACCGTAAACCGCACTATCTACAGAATTCCAGCCATTTCTAATGGCGGCTTCGACACCATACTTATGAGGATCCGCATCGTAGGCTCCAATGCCGAAGAGATTGTAATATGTTCCTGCCTTATATCCTGCAAGAGCAGCCCAATACTGTTTGCCGTCTTTGCCGGTGTACCAATAACCTTTCCCATCGTAATACGACCCCTTGGCTAGCTGCGATTTCCCCCATCCGCTTTCCAAACACGTATGAGCCGCAAGATACGCTTCGTTGAGCCTGGACAAGCTTGCAGCTGCTGCAAAGACACTACCCTTCCCCTCAAGCACACCCCCAGAGCCGTGTCTTTTAATATAACGATCCAATTGAGACCCCGACAAACCTGTATTGATGCGAAGATCGGCAAACTGGTAAAACGCGGCACCAACGCTATTCGAGGGGTCAAGCGCTTGATACAATTCAGAATCAGATACATCGGCAATATGCGAATTGCCAGTTCGCTGATACTCAAACAAACTGGGTAAAGAAATGGAGTAGCTTATATAAGCAACCGACCCTATTTCCTGCATTTTGAATTTCTGTGCCAAGCTACCATTTCTCCGATATACGCCCACAGCAGTACCATTTACCGTCTGCGCCCCAAATACATCCAGACAAGAAGAACCTTCACCGCAAGCGCTTACTATGCTTACAAAACCGCCTCCAGCATATTCGAATTTCCACTTTTGCGCAGCTCCAGCATTGCCGTCCCACTGTTGAACATACCCCAACCCTTCCGTCGGGCTAATCTTTCCATCTACAACGTCAAGAGATTTATTGGATCCGAGACAAACGATGCGATACCAACCGCTCCCCAACACTGAAACACGAAACATCTGAGCGCTCGTTCCGTTGCTGTCGTACAACTGCAAGTTTGTACCGTTAGAGATCGAGCCGTTCTTGATATCGAGAACCTTTCCTCTGCCCAACGAACTCGAAATTGCATACAAGCCTTCAGCAACGGGCGAAGCTTCCGAAAAACTCCACTTTTGCGCTTGGGTTTGATTCAGATCGAACGTTTGCACATTCGCTCCGTTAGCCGCACTTCCAGAAGTAATATCAAGGACTTTGCCCGTTGCCTTATTCACAAGATAAAAGTAACCACCCGCCCCAGCAACCCTCAGCTTCCAAAGCTGAGACGATGCGCCGGTGTATTCCACCAGTGTCACATTAGAACCTGAAACCTCCTCCGAACCAACCGTCAAAACCTGATTTCATGGATTCGATTCGACAGTAGTCGCCGTCAACGTAGTAGAGATAATACTTCTGAGCCTGAGAACCGTTCGGTGCATAAGCCCAGATATTTGTCCCGACGGCTTCTCCCCCATTTACAGCATCGACAGCCGTACCCAATGCGCTCATTATCGAGAACGCCCCCTCGTTTACAAGTCGAACCGATTCGAAAGCCCACGCTTGAGCCGCCGTATTGTTAGGAGTCCATAATTGCACGTTTGTCCCGTCTTTCGAGCTGCCAGAAGCGACATCGAGCGCAAGGCCGCAACAAGCAGATCGGAGTGTGTAGAATCCCGCTATAGGCGAATTCTCAATCGACCACTTTTGAGCAGAAGTTCCATTGCTGGAATATTGTTGCACATTAGCACCATTCACCGTCAACGCTTCCGCAACGTCGAGCACACGTCCGGAATATACGTTTGTTAACGTATAGTAACCAGTTTTCGAATCATAGGATGCCACGAATTTTTGCGCCATAGTCCCATTTGAGGAGTAAAGCTGCACGTTGCCGCCATTCGTAATCGATGCGGAAGAAACATCAAGAGTCGAGCTCTTCGACACTTCCCGAACCCAGACAATAGGTCCCGCTCGATATCGTTTGAGTCACTTGTCCAAGTGAAAATTGTTGAGCTTTCGTACCATTATATTGGTATATCTGGACATTTGCTCCATTGGCACTCGTCGCGCCATTCACGTCAAGAACAAGCGCGCCAACTGCTGGACGTTAGCCCCTTGGGCTTTCAGCCCATTCGCTACGTCAAGAACCTTACCAGAATTGACGTTCACCAGATAAAAAACTCCATCTCCTGCCGGCTCTACCCGAAAACGTTACGCTGGCGTATTATTCGAAGTGTATTGTTGAACGTTTGCACCATTTGCTGCAGAAGCGCTTTCAACATCCAAAGGTTTGCCGGAATTCACATTGGAAATGACGTTGATGCCATTTACTGAAGCAACCGAAAGGGTACCTGAATCCGACAGAGCATTTATGCCGCCCTCATTCTCGTCCTCATCAGCCGCATTCGATCCCTCGTCGCCGTCATCGAGCAAACCATCCAACCAATTCGAAGTACTATCATCGGAGGGCAACTCACTCATATCAGTTTTGCCCTCAGAAGGAACCTCTTCAGCGTCTACCTTCCCGCCCGACATCGATTCCTCGCCTCCAACGTCACCTCCCGCAAGCGCGTCCTCTGTATTAGTCGCCGAAATGGATGGCGAATCGTCTACCGAAACATCGATCTCGTCGCCAACGGCATAAGCAAAGCTTGGCCCAATCGGAATTGAGCCCAGACAAAAAGCGAAGCATGCCATGACCTTAATTAATCGCTGCAGCATCGTTCCGTCCTCCAGCAAAACGAACGTCTCGCCCCATCATAACTCACACCAAGATCGATCAACGTAAAGGCGGCTAAAGTCCGCGAACGCATGAAGCCCAACCATCCAGAACCGACTATCTCCCCTGGCAAAACACACGACGGATTCGCTCCGCAACATAATGAACTCTCTTCGACAGCTCACTTGCGGAATCCCTCAAGTAGACAAACTTTTCCGGATCGCGTGAAAGAAGAACGAGATCGCTCCATTCATCCGAAGAGTAGAGATCTTTATTTAAAGAGCCCCCAACGAAGGATTCCTGAAATTCCAAAGAAGCCATCCGTGCGAACTCAAAATGCAGTTCTGTCGCAAGTCGATCGTAATTCCAGATATATGCGCTAAATTTTCTCTTTTCCATGATCTCGAGCAACTCCCCGAATCTTTGCTTGTCGGAGAGGACAAAGCGCTCAATCTCCTGGTACTCCCTAGGGACGTATTGCAACTTTCCAGGCTGGTTGATCGAGGATGACTCATTATCCTGACGATAGTACAGATACGCGTCACGAAGAACCATCGCACGACTGCAGCACGCCCACAACTTGAAGCTGAACGAAGTATCCTGATAGGAAGCTCCCGGGGTTTCCAAAAGCCTCAAGTTATTGGATTCGATAATATTCCTCTTAACAAGCATGCTCCATAAAGCTGGATGGAAGAGAAAGCAACTCTTGTATGCGCGAGGGTCGAAGACAATACCGCACGCTTCCTCTGGCGCACTTGGAACATACTCTATTCGCTCAGACGGTAGAGACCAGTATCTATAGTAGCTAGATCTCACGATATCCAACTCGTGCGCCTGCGCTAAATCGTAAAGCCTCTCGAACATTTCGGCATCGCAAAAATCATCAGACTCAACCACGCCGACGTACTCGCCGCGAGCTGCGTTGATACCCCTATTGATAGTATGCCCGTATCCGGAATTTGATTTAGCGATAATCCTGAAACGGTCATCCGACGATGCGTAGCTTCGTAAAATATCTAACGAACCATCGGTCGACCCATCATCAACGCAAACGAACTCAATACTTTCAAGCGTCTGGCTCTTCAAGCCGTCCAAACACCGGCGAAGATACGATTCCACGTTGTAAATGGGAACGATTACCGAAACCAACATGACTTCTCCCTATATCGTTTAGTCTTTTTGAAATATCGCCCTTCTTCGCGTGCGACCCGAACACCCGCACCCCTCGATTACGCCTACGCCGACGGAACGGCCATCTTTCCCATCGCCGAGCCGAGAGAAGCACAGCATAAGCACCAACGGCGCCGAATACACAAATGGTAGCAAGTACCTTTGCGCTTCGAAATTCGTCACCATCGAAACGGGAGATACGACCAATAGCAGGAAGGATGCCCAAATTGGAATCATTGCAGGCAGGAGAGAGCTTTTTTCTTTTCGTAAAAAGAGCGTGGCAAACACGGGAATTACCACGGCATAGAAAGGCATCCTAAGCAGAAGGCTCGTCGGAAAAAAATCGGCGAAAAATTCTAACACATCATCCAGCCCATCGGCAAAAACTTGGACGGAAGCCGGGCGATAGATGTCCGGATCACCAGTTAAAATGGATCTGGGCATTCCTGCCTCTGTCGGCAATTTAATAACATCCGACCAATCGAACCACCCCGCCTCCAAAGATGCGATCGCATTGAAATACGCATCGGGATGCTTCAACCCTTCGACCACATAACAGACTGCATAATCGATTATCTGGGAAATAGATGGCCAATGATTTGCCCCGGTCCCTACATCTTTGATTGGGTTGGTGATACCAGGAGAATAACGCTCAGCCAAGTGCTCATAATCAAGCACTTCCGAAATAGCCTCCTGTTCATCCTGGGTTACGTCATCAGGATAATCAACAACGTAACGCGCCGTTTGCTGATAGAAGAAACCGAGCATCTCCACTTTTGAACCCGACGATACATTCAAAACGGGGAAAATCAACATCGGGAGAGCAAACGCAGTGATCAGCAGCGGCAACAATGCCGCGCTCAGAAGTTTTTTCCATTGCCCCTTTGCAAAGAAACAAAAAACGGCGAACGATAGGAGAACTACGTAGACGCCCGTCTTCTTGGTAAGGCCCAATAGCACGACAACTAGCAAAACCGTAATAAATCCTTTACGCGTCATTAACATTTTGCCGCGAGTTCTTATGATGTCGATCGATTGGATGAAGAAGAGGACATACAGCCACGAAAAAAGAGAGTCCTTTGTCATGGAAAAAACAAACACCGGAACGATCGGACAAATTGCAAAAAAGCCAATCGCAACAAAGCAAACGCATCGAGGAACCCCGAGTACCGACCTGATATAAGCGATGCCGTACGCGAACGATAACGCCGTCAACACTGCCTGTACCACAAGATACGAGAACATCCCGACATTGGCAGAAAAGAAATCTGCGCCCGTCTTCACAAAAAACCCGAATAGCATGGTATCGAAAAAGGGATGATGGTCAGTGTATGACGCGCCCTCGATCATCGGGAAGATTCCCGGACTGGGGTCGCCAAAAAACTGCACAAGCTGAAATGCTGTATCGAAAAATGAAACTCCTGGATACAGGCATATCCCATAGGGCACCCAACATGCAACCATAAGCAAGGCAACGAAAATGATGGATCTCGGCCTTCGATCGACATCAATGCGCTTCTTCGACGTCGATCGTCCAGCGTTTGCCTTAACCGCCGCACAACACCCTAACAAAAACAAAGAATACGCGACCACCAAGAGCGCAAAGGATGCAACGAGGCGGGTTGCGAAGAAAAATGTAAATTGCATTTCAGCATTGTCGTTATACGCAGGTGCTGCAGCAAATAAAAACGCCAGCGCACCGAAAACAACGAACTCTAAGACACCCAAATTTTTCTTTAGCGGAAACATCAATTGCGCTATGCGTCTCTGCTCAAACATTTACCATCCCTTTACTTCATGCAACCTTCTTGCCACAGCAGCATCCTGGAAGCGAGGACAACAACGGAAAGCCTGCACCGAGCATGCAACCAAGCGAATTCAGACGATCTTATGCAACACGCGCCTCACCAACGCCCACGAGGCTTGAGCCGCCATCACGATAACGACCGCAATAATATACACGAGAGGAGGCTCTATCGTCATGGTAACAGACCAAGGATGCGGTACCCAAAAAGCAATGTTGTCCATTATGAGCAGATGAATCAGGTAAACCCCGAGACTTGCCGAAGACAGGCGCTGCACTATCCCCCTTAAATGACAGGAAACTCCCGAGAATCGGGATTCGCAAGATTTGAATAGCATAAATACTGAAACCGACGACCCTATCGCAAAAATCGAAAAGGCACTTGCATAAAACCCGTCATAAGCAATCGCGGGATCGCGAACAGCATCAGCGTTGATAACCAATGTCGATATCACCATAAGGACCACGCACGCCGCGAACACAACAGCACACGCCAACGGAGATCGCTTCGCACCTGCATAGTTCTGTACGTAATAACCCAGGAGAAAAAACATTATTGCTCCCGTGAAAGACCGTGCGCCAAACAAGCTCAACATGTAACCAAACCAAGGGACATACCGGTCAACAAGCGGCAAAACCGCAGTGATCACAGCAAAGAACACTATGGCGTAAGTTAGCTTCTCCTTCGATTCAGCCAAGGGCGACAAAATTGGAACAACAACATACAAGGCTAGTATGACGTAAAAAAACCAATATATAATTTCGATATCATTATTGAAAAAGCGCGTAACAAAATCTAGCAACGAGAAGTCTCGAGGAACCCTATTGAACAATTCCGGACAGAAGCAAGTAATGCAATAGACAAGCACGCTACCAAAAAGCAATGCACCGAAAGTCTTCCTAAATCGTTTCTTGAAGAAAACCGCCGTCGAGTACTTCTTTTGGTATCCGAGCAAATTTGCACCGGAAATCATAAAGAAAATTGGAACCGCGAAAATGAAAACCGATTGCATGACTACTGAATAATACCAGGTGACACTTTCTTCGGGTCGGAACACCGCTTGAGAGCAATGCAAGCAAATCACCGCAAAACATGCTAAGATATTTAGATAGTTCATGAATTGTATGCGTGGCTTCGTACTTGTCGGCAAGCTCATTTCCCTCTCCTCTTGCATATTGAAGCAACTTGAATCACTCTACCATACACGACGTTCGCCAAATACCCGTCAAATACCTTGCTCATGGCGGTTTTACCGATTCCCACTCAAGGCACTCTAGATATTTCTCAAGGAGAATCACACAAGTAGCTGCTAAACAATTATGCTATCGTTTAGCAGCTCATCATCTACCATAGGATCGATTATCATGACTCCAAAAGTATCTATCGTTGTGCCAGTTTACAATGTCGAGAAATATCTTCCCGCCTGCCTTGGTTCTATAATGCGACAGTCACTTCGAGACATCGAGATCATCGTGGTCAACGACGGTTCAACCGACGAATCGCTCCTCATCGCCCAAAAGTATGCAAAAGAGGACGATCGCGTCATTATCATCGACAAAGAGAACGGCGGTTACGGCCACTCGATGAACTGCGGTTTTAGAAAAGCGCGTGGCGAGTACATCGGCATTGTAGAATCCGACGATTGCGCAAGACCGGAAATGTTTGAAAAACTGTACACACAAGCCTCGAGCACCGATGCCGACGTTGTTCGCTCAAATTATTACACTATGGCAAACAACGGAACCAAATTCACGCTAATTGACGTGCTGAATCTAGCTCATGCCCCATACAACACAGCTATCAACCCTCAAGAGTATCCGGATATCCTACGGGGAAGCCCGGCGATCTGGACAGGTCTCTACAAGCGAGATTTTATCCAAAAGAATAACATTACGTTTCTCGAATCACCGGGAGCCTCATATCAGGACACGGGATTCATGCTGAAAGTACTGTCCGCTGCCGATAAAGTGGTGTTGATGCGCGAGGCATTTTTGAACTACCGCATCGATAACGAATCATCCTCAGTCAAATCTGGCGCTAAAGTATTCTGCGTTAGCGACGAATACGCTTCGCTTGACGACTTCCTTTCGCATCGTCCAAAACGAGCTGCAGCGTTTCGATACATTATTCCGGCTAAAAAGTACGAGACCTACCTTTGGAACTACAACCGCCTAGACGACAGGCTGAAACCAGCCTTTCTAGAACTAATGACTAAGGAATTCTCGGACGCGAATGCAAGAGGTGATCTCGATGAAAAGCATTTTGCACCCATTGAATGGACTGAGTTACATGAAGTCATCTTCAACCCAGAGCACCTCGCAGGAAAAACGCTAACCGTCGCCCCCTGTAACCTGAATGCGCTTGAGCATAAAAAAACACTACGAGCAAATAACGAGATATCCGGCCTTCACCTAATTGCATGGCGTATTAAACATTTGTTCGATGGCAAGAATCGTTAATCGGCCATTCACAAACACGCTAGAAATCGGAGAGATCCCATGCCTGAAATGCAATTATTCGTTTCGTCCCAAGATGGAGACTTGAATCCGTCGCTTCCATGGTACATCTGCGTCGGTACGACGTCCGATTCAAAGTCGGCAGACAATAGCGCCCCTGACCAGCTCGCCACCCAACGTCACGCACTTGAAAGGGGTACGGCTCCTTATATTGGCATATCCACAGGCCGCTCCTTTCTCGATCTATCCCATCTTAACGAACCGGATTCGAACGAATGCACCATGTTCTCGAAAGCAGAGAATATCGACTTGCTTAAGCTGAAGTCGCTTGGCTATCACAGCGAACAAAGCGCTATCCCTGGCAGCATAGACGCTTTGCTGCCTCAACCTACAAGTTGGTTAAATAGCGAGTACATGGCGCCCACCGACAGGCATGTAATGTGGTACTGGTGGCATCGCAAAAACAGGGATCTGGATACCCTGGAAAGCATTATCATCTCCACCTGTCCAAGCTTTCTTGCAGACCTCGAAGCCTATCGGAAAGACGACGTTGGTTTTCCCTTCGGAACATTCATCATGCGCTCGAATATATTCCACGACTATACTTCTTGGATGCTCAACATTGTCGAAGAGTTTATGAAAGCCCAGGGGAACAACGAAGATATTTCTTGGGTTGAAACCCTTGCTCCGAAAATAATCGCCCATCACCTATTGGCGATATACATCAAACACCTGCGCCGCGACCAGCCAGACACACGAATTGCGTATGCACCGCTCATATACTTCGAACATACGGGGGATCCGTATTTGAAACCGGCATTCGACGAGAACAATGTCGCGATCGTTCTCGCATCTGACGCTTATTACGCGCCCCTTATGTCCGTCACCATAGAATCCATCGTCCGTAATTCATGCAGTAACAATAACTATGACTTGATTGTCCTTGAAAACGGCCTCACTTCTGCGGACGCGGATTTCCTACAGCAGCAGATACTCGGTCGCGAAAATTTTTCACTTCGCATTCTCCACCTTAGTGACTATCTAGAGAACAGAGGCTTGCCCACTCTTGCCCATATCAGCATAACCGCCTTCGCTCGTTTCCTGATCCTTGAATTTCTATCTGCCTATTCTAAAGTAGTCTACCTAGACACCGATTTGGTATGCACGACAGACGTTGCGGAGTTATTCAATACGGATATAGATGACCATCTTGTAGCTGCCGTGCGCGACACTGCGGACGCTGGCTGGAGCAATATCGTCGACAACGGCACACGCAAGCATCTTGAAGAAGTAATCGGGCTCAGCGATGTATACGATTACTTCAACTCGGGAGTACTCGTTATGAACGTTGAGGCCTTTTTGAAAATAACGAGCTGTCAAGAGCTCCTCGAGATGTCGCTTGACAAAAAATGGTTATGGGTAGATCAGGATATTTTAAATCACATATGCGCCGGCAGAGTTAAGTACCTCGATCAAGCGTGGAATTACATGGCGCACAAAGAGCACTATTTCACTCCGGAAACTACTCCAGAAATTTGGCTCCCGAAGTGGCTGAAAGAAGAATACAGGGTTGCGCGAAACAATCCAAAAATTGTCCATTATGCTGGTCGTGCAACACCTTGCTTTTCTTTGTATTCTGATTTGGCTTGGTATTTCTGGGATTATGCGAAAACATCACCCTACTACGAAATCCTGACAGGGATAGCATCGTCAGAGATGGAATCCGACCCACTCAATCCCGTTACCCGAATACGCAACGAGCGCAAACGCTTAGCCGCAAAGGGACCGCTGGTTACCATCATTGTTCCCGTATATAACTCAGCACGGTATTTATCCGAGTTGTTTGATACCCTTCTTCGTCAGACATATGAGAACATCGAGATAGTATGCGTCAATGATGGCTCTCAGGATAACAGCCTCGAAGCCTTACATCGATACGCAGAGGGGGATAAGAGGATTGTCGTCATCGACAAAGTAAACTCGGGTGCCGGCGCCACTCGGAATTTGGGAATGAAGCATATTCGCGGCAAATACATTTGTTTCGTCGATTCCGATGACTTCATTGAAGAGGATGCCATAGAACAACTCGTACGCGCGAGCGAAGAAAACAATACTGACGCCGTTATATTCGGCATGGATCAATACGACGACCAAACAGGCCTCTTTTCTCCTAACCCTTGGGCTGTGTCACGATCGCACATTCCGTCCCGAAAAGTGTTCTTCGCTGGCTATATTGATAATTTTTACAAATACCTGGTCGGATTCACCGTCAACAAGTTCTATCGCTCCGAATTCCTTCTAGATCTTGGAATTCAATTCCCTGCCATCGGTGCGCATGAAGACATGCCCTTTACCTATCTTGCACTGAGCGCATCAAGCAGGACATTCTACCTTGACAAAACGTTCTATCATTACCGACGCTCTCGCGAGGGAAGCTTAAGCGACAGCACTAATGATCGATACGTCTACATGCTTGAAGCACTGTTATGTTTAAAGAACGGCCTTATCGAACACGGGCTATGGAAAGACTACCGACGAAATTTCGCAAGCTACGTACTGCACATGTGCATATGGAAACATGGTGAGTTAAACAAATTCGAGCGCCTAGAATTTCGCGACACTTGCAGGACAACGTGGTTCGAAAAGCTGGACATGCTGGGACATGATCGAGATTATTTCTTCGACCCCGATGATTATTACTTTTACGAAGACACCATGAACCTATCCTCGTCTCGAAAGCTTGCTGCAAAATGCTACCGTCGTATAAGAGCGCGGTCGGATAATCACGAGTAGCATCTTGAACTATTGTCGGTTCGAGACGATCTCGATTCGAACTATTCATCTCGACAAACGAGCATGAGCATCCCTTGATACAAGGGGATGCTCTTTCCTTAAAACCGGCTTTCATTCTCCAAGAAAGAAACAGTTCGCACGACTTGGTCGCAGTCGTGCGAACGAGTAGAATTATCTCGTGCAATATCATCAAACTAGACTTCAAGGGGTTCGCATTTATGGCCGACACGTCTCAGGGAATTGCGAAAGCATCAAAACCCAAGCGCATTTCCGAGTTTCAGCATAACCGGTTCGTTCTCAACTCCTTGGTAAGCAAGGATTTCAAACTAAAATACCGTCGATCGGTACTGGGCGTATTGTGGAGCGTTCTTAACCCCTTGCTTATGATGGTCGTCCTTTCTGCTGTATTCAGCTTTATGTTTCGATTTCAGATAGAGAACTTCCCCCTATACCTCATTTTAGGCACCATCCTATTCAATATGATGGCCAACTCAACGGGCGCAGCTATGACCTCCATCATCGAAGCTGCCCCTCTGATAAAAAAAATACGCATTAATAAGATGGTATTCCCTCTAGAAAAGGTTCTATTCGAATTAGTCAATTTTGCCATCTCCCTCGTAGCCGTCATTCTTGTTATGCTCTACTTTCAGATACCGCCTTCGATCAATCTTCTCTTCTTGCCTCTACTTCTCGTCTATGTGTCGGTTTTCTCTCTTGGAGTAGGTCTACTGCTCGCATCACTTGCAGTCTTTTTTCGCGATGTCATCCACTTGTGGGGGGTCGTTATCACAGCATGGACCTACGCCACGCCCATTTTTTATCCTGCTGAGATGCTTGATGGATGGATGCAAACTGTTTTGCAGTTTAATCCGATGTATCACTACGTTACATATTTTCGCGACATTGCAATGTGGAACACCAATCCGGGAGGAATGGAGAACCTCATATGTCTCGGTTTTGCGGTCACCACTTTGCTCATCGGTATACTCGTATTCAAGAAAACTCAACACAAGTTTGTTTTGTACGTATAAAGGACGGTATCTATGACTGAACTTATGATAGAGCTTAATCATGTTGGAATGTCATTCAACATAGCCAATGAGCAGCTAAATAGCCTGAAAGAGTACTTTATTAAAATCGCCAGAAAAGAACTCTTTTTTAAGGAGTTTGTCGCACTGCATGACATCGACTTCACCATCAATCGAGGAGACGTGTACGGCATTGTGGGCACCAACGGTAGCGGCAAGTCAACTTTACTCAAGATCATAGCTGGTGTTCTTGAACCCACGAAAGGAACCTGCTCAATCAACGGCTCTATTGCACCCCTGATAGAACTTGGTGCCGGGTTTGACGCGGAGTTGTCCGCAAGAGAAAACACCTATCTCAATGGCGCGCTTTTAGGTTACAGCAAGCAATTCATTGATGAGAACTTTGATTCCATCGTCGACTTTGCAGAAGTTCGCGATTTTATCGACATGCCTTTGAAAAACTATTCCTCCGGCATGGTGGCCCGCATTGCCTTCGCCATCGCAACCGCCACCACGCCCGACATCCTAGTGGTAGACGAAGCCCTTTCGGTCGGAGATTTTTTGTTTCAGGAAAAATGTGAGCGACGCATCGCCGATCTCGTAGACAATCATGGCACAACTCTTTTATTTGTATCGCACAGCATTGACCAAGTTGAACGGGTATGCAAACAGGCTGTCTGGATCGAAAAGGGTCATATGCGTATGAAGGGAAAGGCCGAGGAAGTGTGCGAAGCATACCGCAGCCTTGAAGCATGAACATGACTGGTGCAAAAAAGAACGAACAGCTATTGACAAAAACTAGCGCCGGCACCGTCGCCGTGCTCATCCCCTGCTACAACGAGGCCGTGACCATCGGAAAGGTGGTCGACGACTTCAAGCGCGTGCTGCCCGAGGCGACCGTGTACGTCTACGACAACAACTCCTCCGACGGCACCGCGCAGATCGCGGCCGAGCACGGCGCCGTGGTGCGCGCCGAGCGCCGCCAGGGCAAGGGCAACGTGGTGCGCCAGATGCTGCGCGACATCGACGCCGACTACTACGTCATGGTGGACGGCGACGACACCTACCCCGCCGAGGCCGCGCCGGAGCTCCTGGCGCCGCTCGTGGCAGACGAGGCCGACATGAGCGTGGGCGACCGCCTGTCCAACGGCACGTACGGCGAGGAGAACGACCGCGCGTTCCACGGCTTCGGCAACGACCTCGTGCGCACGCTCATCAAATGGATCTACGGCTTCGAGTTCTCCGACGTCATGACCGGCTATCGAGCCTTCAACGCCGTGTTCGCCAAGACCATGCCGGTGCTCTCGCCCGGGTTCGAGATCGAGACGGAGCTTTCCATCCACGCCGTCGACAAGCGCTGGCGCATCGCCGAGGTGCCGATCGACTACCGCGACCGCCCCGAAGGGTCGGAGAGCAAGCTCAACACGTTCTCCGACGGCATGAAGGTGCTGTCCATGATCATGTCGCTGTTCAAGGACTACCGCCCGCTCGCGCTGTTCAGCTGGCTCGCGCTTCTGTTCTGCGTGCTGGGCCTCATCGCCGGCATACCCGTCATCTGGGAGTTCGCGGCGACCGGCCTCGTGCCGCGCCTGCCTTCCGCGCTCCTGGCCGTGGCCCTGGTGTTCGTGGGCATCCTCGCGTTCGCAAGCGGCCTCATCCTGGACACCGTGGTCAAGGGCACCCGCAAGGAGTACGAGCTGCAGGTGACGCGCGCCTACGAGCGCTACGGGAAGCGCTACTGAGCAGTGTTCGTCCGAATGACAACCATTCGGACGAACACCTTCATCGCCAACCTTATCAGATCAACTCACCATGAGTCCTGTCCAAAGCACTCATCAAACTTGACATATACGACGGCTGAGATCCGGACTGCGTCGACATGACTACCATGAGGTAAGGATTGTTTCCATCCATAACGATACAGCCTTCGTTATGCACCGTTATTCCCCCGTCAACCCACCCCGACTTCGCGTACACCGGATAGTTCTTCCAGGAAAGCGCGCTTCTCGAAGTGATATAAGAGTTGTTCCCAAACACCGAGCGACACCAACCTGCATTCGTCCTATTGCTCACAAGGTAATCGCCCATGCCTACCCAGAGCTTCGCAAGATCACGAGAACTGTACCAAACGTAATCAGATCTCGCATCGAACCCGGTTGCGTTCGTCTCTTTGATAAGCTTATTGAGAGCTGCGTCGCCAATGGAATGGCGCAAGTACGCATAGGCCTCATTGCTAGAGTAATCGATCGTGCTATACATGGTTGAAGACCATGATTGCAAAAGCCACGGCGAATACATGTTAACCGCAGCAACGTAGGGTCCCTTGATAGTGCTCGCGCTATAGTACTGCCGATCGATATTATAGGAGATGCCAGATCCGGTTGTCATATCCATCATCAAGAAGCTAACGCTTTTGCCATTACCCTCATATTGCGAAATAGCCCTTTGCAGTTGGCTTCTAACCGACGCTGACAACGTGTTCATGCTTTTAAACACGTTGAATCCTAATCCGGAAATCGCATTGAGGACCGCAATGCGATCAGATTCGGTCAAAGGCTTCATCACGGTCGGAGACAGCTTGAAACGCTGCCCCTCGTCAGCAACGCTCGATTTTTTTCAAGTACACATTGCTTCCGTTGGCTGGATTGCTTGACGAACCCATTGAGAACGAGCCTAATGTGGACTTGAATACAAATCCCCCAGCCTCATCCCAGTCGATCTTCCATTTCTGGGATTTTGTTCCGTTCGACCCATATTGCTGAATATTGCTCCCCACCGCCGCGACGCCGTTCTTAACATCAAGGCGAAGACTCGACCATGCATTGGAAACAGCATACTGCCCGCTGCCCACATGGCTGATGTAGAACTTCTGAGCATTCGTGCCGTTCTGGGACCAAAGGCGAACGTTGGCTCCGTATTTCAAGCTTGCCCCCGACACGTCAAGGACAAGTCCCGCGTTATTGAGCGACGCAACCGTATAGTAACCGTCGGAGATCAACTGGACGGGCAGCATGTTCCAAGTAGATGTCGTCTGTTTGGATGAAACGCCCTGGAGAGCCTTTCCCGAAGCGGCATTGCCCGATAAACCCAGCGAAAGGCCGAGTTTTGATGAAGAGAGCGAGAAATGCCCCGTCGCCGTCGGCGTCAAAGACCAGAAGTAGTCTTTAGAGGAATCTCCTGTTTCCTGTTGGCTCACCGTACCTGATTTTGAGACAGTGAGATACAGTCCGGATCCGATCATCCTGACCGTGTAAAATCCGCTTTTGTCGACTACGATTTGAAATTTCTGGGCAAACGTGTAGTTGGCATCATACAGCTGAAGCTTCGCTCCGTTCGCCGTCGAGCCGTTGGCCACATCTGCCACGAGGTAAGTGTTCGCACCATTGCGAAGCATGACGGTACCGACGGCCGCCTCAGGCTTTACAGTGCGCAGCGTGAACTGCTGAGCTCTCGTGCCGTTGGCAGAATACTGCTGCATCGGCACGCCGTTGGCAGCCTTGCCGCCAACTACATCGAGAACTTTGCCGTCGATAGCCGAGAAAAACGTGAACGACCCATTTTGATTTTTCACTATTTGCCACTTTTGCGCTTTCGTCCCATTCGAAGCGTACTGCTGCACGGCGGCCCCTTGCGCGTTAGAGCATCCCGCCACGTCGACAACCCTACCGGAGCCATAATTCGTAACGACATAGTAGCCACTCGACTTCTCATAAGACAGAGAAAACGATTGCGCCAGAGTCCCATTCGGCGTATATGTTTGGATAACTGCTCCATTATCAGCAGATGCGCTTGCCACATCGAGAACGCGCTTACCGGGCAAGGTTGAAACGATTTCATGCGCCCCATCCTCGACAGCAGCAGCGCAGTACATCAGCCTCCATAACTGAGCCAAAGTATTGTTCCCTTGGTATATCTGGATGTTGGCACCATTCGCTTTTCGAGCCCCGCTAACATCAAGCATCAACCCGCTTTTAACGTTGACAATCTGATACATCGCTCCGGTTTTACGTAAGTACCAATGCTGGGCACCGGTACCGTTTGCCGCATACTGCTGAACATTCGTGCCAGATTTGGTACCTCCCGAAGCACAGTCGAGCACTTTACCGGAGTTCACATTCTTGATCGTGTAATACCATTCACCAGAGGATCCGCGTCCCTGAGCCTGCAGATAGAATCGCTGAGCTGCGGAATAATTATTGGACCACGTTTGGACGTTGTCCCCATTCCGCTTCCCAGCACTGGATATATCGACATTTTTTCCAAGAGCAGACTTGATCATGTAAGCTCCGTCTTCGAGCTTCTCGAAAGCCTGCTCGCTCTTGTTCACCGCTTTCGAAGACGATGCAACGCTCGCATTCGGCGCATCCTGCAAGAAACTGGGCTTCGAAACACTCGGACCAGTCGTGTTCGACGAAGCCTCCTGATCCTCTTGTTTAACCTGATCCTTTGCATCGCAATTTTCTTCGTCTGCGCAATCGTTCGACTCTCCCAAAGAGCCGGTACCTTCATCAGCTTTATCGTCGATGCCCACATTCGCCGACGACTCATCCTCGACTCCCTCGATTCGAGAACCCTCGCCACGCGTGACTCCCTCTTCACCATCACCCGGATCTGCGGATCCAAGCTCTTCGGAAGCATCAGCATGCATCTCATCCGGAAGGCTTCCCTGTTCAGAATCGTCTACCGAGTCGTTGAAACGATCCTCGCCTTTCGAAATGTAAAGAGAACCGTCCAACTCGCTTCCTACCGAAGAGGATTCAACCGCATCCATCCCCTCGTTTGCAATCGAATCCGCAGAAAGCTCGGTATCAGCATAAGCAGTAACGGGAGAGCACATCAATGCACACAAAAGTCCTAAAGACGAACCCAGGATAACCAATCGCTTCATAACGATCCCCTTTATTGGCAAAAGCATTTACCGATAGTTTACCGCAGGGATCTGTAAAAAGAATTGGCCAAAATGCCAATATCTACGAACGTTCTCACGATCAATTGCCCGCGGACGCGGAACACCGCGCATCCCGGAAACCTTCTGGGACGTACCGGCCCCCGAACGCGCAGAAGGCCCCGGGCCCCCGCGA
>OLRC01000169.1_pt1 | contig 48266 bp, 40 predicted proteins | sample 1672081 | NCBI WGS metagenome assembly OLRC01 (sample SAMEA3136643, study PRJEB25190) | human gut metagenome | biome: human gut; feature: human-associated habitat; material: faeces | place: Austria | collected 2013
GCAACGGGCGCGGCGCCACGAGCATCGCCCCGTACTCCCTGCGCGCCCGCAGCGGAGCGCGCGTGTCGATGCCGCTCGGCTGGAACGAGCTGGACCAGACGGCGCCCGACGCCTTCACGATGGACGACGCGCTCGCGCGCATAGATGGCGACGACCCGTGGGACGGCTACTTCGATGTCGACCAGGCGCTCGAGTAGCGAGGGCTACACGCGCAGCGAGCCGCGAAAGCCGCGTGAAGCGTAGTAGGACTCGGCGCCGTTGTGGAAGGTGAACACGCGGTTGAAGCGGCGGTCGCAGAACAGCGCGCCGCCCAGCGCACGCACCTCGGCGGGCGTTTCGATCCAGCTCGACGTCTTGACGTCGAACTCCCCCAGCTCCTGCAGCGCGCGATACTGCGCCTCGGTCAAAAGCGCGATGCCCATCGCAGCGGCCGCGTCGACGACGTTGCCCTCGGGCTTGTTGCGCTTGCGCGCCTCCCACGCCGCGCGGTCGTAGCACAGGTTCCTGCGGCCTGCCGGGCTTTCGGGAGCGCAATCGTAGAACACGTAGGCGTCTGCCGCGTGATCGTAGGCGACCACATCGGGCTGTCCTCCCGTCTTCTCCATCGCGAAGAGCGAGCGCAGCTTGCCGTCGTCCGCTTCCAGCTTCGCCCGCACGTTCTCCCAGGCGATACCCGGATGAAGGCGTTCGTTGCGTTCGAAGCGCGCTTGCAGCGTGTCCAACAACGCGGTGCGTTGCTGGACGGTGAGAGTGTTCGCGGTTTCCATGGCAGATCCTTCGATCGCGGGCGAGTGTTTCCGCCAATAGTAGAGCGACAGCCCACTTCCGGAAGCACAGCGTGTGCAATGCGCAGCAAGCCGTTACCGGACGGCCATCCCGCCTGCATGGGCTTGAGGTCCCTCAAGGCGGTCGAGTATCCATGCGAGGCAGCTGGCGCGGCCGGCATCCCTCTTGGCACCGAAGTACGGCGGAGATCAGGTTGCCCGCGCATGATTCGGAGATGTTCTTCGGCTGAGTTCTGCTATACTAACTCCTGCCGTTTTCGCGTCGGGATGTGGCGCAGTTTGGTAGCGCGCCTGCTTTGGGAGCAGGATGTCGCAGGTTCGAATCCTGTCATCCCGACCATTTTCTCTCATGCACGCTTTTGACAAGCGAAATCGCTTCTATTGGGTGCAGATGGTTGACAAAAGCGTGCATCAAGCAGCAATTCACGCAACTTCTTCAAACGTTCGCCCCGCTTTCACCTGCAACGCGGGACGCGAGCCGCTTCGAGGATCGAACGCAAGCGCTCGGGCCGCATGAGATCGTCCCAGCCGATGCGCACGAACCGAAACCCGAGATTCCCTATGGCATTTTGCCGCTGTCGCTCTCTTTCCAAAACTTCGGCATAATCCTGCCGGTACTTCAGCTTGCCGTCGAATTCGATGACGATGGAGCCGTTGTCTCCAAGCCGCCTGCATTGGAGAAAGCGCCCGAACCTGCTATCGCTTCGATAGAGGCTCTTCTGTACGGGTTCAGAAGGCCAAAGCCCGTCGACGCGACCAAGATGCCTCCCGTTCGAAGGGTCGAGAATGTTGACCTGCAGATAGGGAATTTCGAAGCCAAGTTCGGCGCAACGGGCGATCAGCAACGACTCGACCGGCGATTCGACCTGGTCGGTAAAGTACAGCCCCCGCCTTCAACGCGCTGCGTATTCCGCGTTTTCCTCCATTGGCGAAGCAGAGCTGCGCGAAGGCGAGCCACAGAAGCTCGGCTTCCGGCGAAACGAATCCGGTCACGCGCGCAGCGCTGTAGTTAGCAAGGAATTCAGGTTCTTCCATGTCGAGCATGCGGGTATCGAACGCAGAGCGGATGCTCGCTTCCCCGCTCCCAGAGGTTGCAGGCTCCCATACGAGCGCTTCGGTCGTACTCTCGTCAATATCCCTGCATGCCACAAGACCGCCCTGCGCTTTCGCGGAAGAACGACGCAACAGATAATTCGCAGCCAAAAGCGCATCCGGCAAAGGAGAGGTCGAGGCGCACTCGAAAAGCGTTTGCGCTACCGGGTTCGATGGCGTCTCAAGCGAAGCCTCGTGAAAAGCGCAGCCGTCCTGCTTGCTCTTGGCGTGGCTTCGAGCGCCGCCGAAATGCAAAGGCGCTCCGCCGAGAACCGGCGCGCCCTCAAGAGCGGCTGCGGTGATTCCCCACGCTCGAAGCTTCGCATGCGTCGCGAGAAACGCCTGGGCACGGGCCCGGTATCTTCCCGAGATATCGAGCGCCGCGTACTCCTGCGCGTCCATGTACGCGCCACGGAACAGGCGCACGAGACGATGCTTTTCCGCCTGCTGTCGAAGAGCTTGCCTGCTCATGCTCGAATTCGAATGCGTGATGATACCGGGCACGTTGCCTCTTCTCGTAGTGGCGAAAGCTGATCATGCAGCTGATGCACGCTTTTGACAAGCAATCACGCGCTTTTCAGGCGGTTTCGCTTGTCAAAAGCGTGCATCAACGTAACATTGCCGACGCAGCCTCACCGCTCGCCCTGCGCGAGCTTCGCGCGCAGCTCACGCAGGGCGTTGCCGCGATGGGACACGGCGTTCTTCTCCTCGGGCAAAGCCTCGGCCAGGGTACGGCCGTCTTCGAACACGTCGGGAAGGAACAGCGGGTCGTACCCGAAGCCATGACGCCCTCGCTCCTCGCGGCCGATGCGGCCCTCGACGGTGCCGTGCGCCACCGTCTCGGCACCGTCCTCGTCGATGAACACGAGCGTGCACACGAAGCGACCCGTGCGCTTCTCGTCGGGTACGTCGGCCAATTCAGCAAGCAGCTTGGCGTTGTTCGCCGCGTCGTCGCACGGCTCGCCCGCGTAGCGCGCCGAGTGCACGCCGGGCGCACCGTCCAGCGCGTCCACGGCAAGCCCCGAATCGTCAGCAAGCACGGCCAAGCCGCCGCTGGCCGCACGAGCGGCCTGCGCCTTGATGCGCGCGTTGCCTTCGAACGTATCGGCGTCCTCGGCCGGGTCGGAGTCCAGCCCCAGCTGGCGCAGCGTGCGGAACTCCCAACCGGGAAACGCAAGCGCCGTGGCTATCTCCTCAGCCTTGTGCGCGTTGTTGCTGGCGATGACGATAGTCTTCATACGGTGAAGCTCCTTCTCCTTGAACGGTTGCGTTACGAGGGGAACGCGACGCGTCCGACCCGGTCGATGTCGGTGCGGAACACGCGCGCGCCGAAGCTGCGGAATTCCTCCACGTCCTCCCCCGTCGTGTAGAAGTCGTAGCTCGGCTCGTGATCTTCCGAGGCCAGCGCGCCGCGGCGCGAAAGGATATGCGCCACGTCGTGAGCCGCCTCCTGCGCCGACGAGATCAGCGTGACCTCGCGTCCCACCACGCCGCCGATAAGCGCCTTGAGCAGCGGGAAGTGCGTGCACCCCAGCACGAGCGTGTCGATGTCGCAGCGGCGCAGCGGCTCGAGGTACTCGCGGGCGATCTCCTGGAACGCGGGACGGATGTACACGGTGGACACGAGGGAGGTGAAATCCTCGATGGGGCCCTCGGCCATGCGCAGGCCCTGCTCGGCTATCTCCACGAAACGCGGCGTGGCCGTGGAGAACACGGTAATGCCGGCGTCGAGGTGGCGGATTGCCTTGGTGTAGGCGTCCGACTCCACCGTGGCCTTCGTGGCGATCACGCCCACGCGGCGGTTCTTCGTGGCATGGGCCGCGGCGCGGGCGCCCGGCTCCACCACGCCGATGACCGGCACGGGAAACGTCCGCTGCGCATGCGCCAGGCCGGCCGCCGTGGCCGTGTTGCACGCGATGACGACGAGCTTCACCCCGCGCTCGACCAGCCACGCGCCGATCTGCTGCACGAAGCCGTCGACCTCGTCCAAGCTGCGCGGCCCGTAGGGGCAGCGTGCCGAATCTCCCAGGTAGACGATGGATTCGCGCGGCAGCTCCTTGGCGATCTCGCGCGCCACGGTAAGGCCGCCGAACCCCGAGTCGAACACGCCGATGGGCGCGTTGTCGAAGCGCGGCGCATCCGCGCCTTCGAGCGGCTCTATCGTTGTCTCGTTGGTATCCATCGCCCCAGTATACCGCAGGGTTCGTTCGTTGTTTGCAATCGATACCGGCCGGTCATAGTTTCTGCTAACCTGGTTCACGAGCGAAAGAAGCAAGACGAGAAACGAGGCGAGGCTCATGAAAGTTCTGCTGGTCAACGGGAGTCCGAACGAGAAGCGCTGCACCTACACCGCGCTGTCCGAAGTAGCCGGCGCGCTGGAAGCGCAAGGCGTCGACACCGAGATCGCCTGGATCGGGCGCGACCCCGTTCGCGGCTGCCTGGGCTGCGGCGGTTGCTCCAAGCGCGGCGACAACCGCTGCATCTTCGACGACGACGTGGCGAACGGGCTCATCGAGAAGACAGTGGAAGCCGACGGCCTCGTCGTCGGCACGCCGGTGTTCTACGCGGGAGCGAACGGCGCCCTGCTGGCCGTGCTCGACCGCCTGTTCTACGCCGCCTCGGCACGGCTGCGCTTCAAGCCCGCTGCCGCCGTCGCCTCCGCGCGCCGCGCCGGCACTACGCCCGCCATCGACCAGATCAACAAGTATTTCCAGATCAACTGCATGCCGGTGGTATCGTCCAACTACTGGCCCATGGTGCACGGCCGAAGCGTCGAAGACGTACGGCAGGATGCCGAAGGTCTGCAGATCATGCGCGTGCTGGGCACGAACATGGCCTGGATGTTGCAGGCGACGTCCGCTGTGCCTGCGCCGAACGTCGAGCAGAAGATCATGACGAGCTTCATCCGCTAGCGCGAACGCGAGAAAGCCATGTCCAAAGAACACGACCGCAAGACGAACGCCATGCGCGTGCTCGATGCGGCGGGAACGCCGTACGAAGCGCGCTTCTTCGACTGCCCCGAGGCCGTCTCGGGCGTGGAAGTGGCGCGCATACTGGAACTCGATCCGGACACCGTGTTCAAGACGCTGGTCACGCGCGGCAAATCGGGCGAGCATTACGTGTTCATGATCCCCGTAGCCTGCGAGCTGGATCTCAAGAAGGCGGCAAACGTCGTGAACGAAAAAGCCGTGGCGATGATCCGCTCGCGCGAGCTGCTGCCCTTGACCGGCTACGTACACGGGGGCTGCTCGCCTCTCGGCATGAAAAAGGCCTTCCCCACCGCCATCGACGAGACGTGCCAGCTGCACGAGCGCATCGCGTTCTCGGGCGGACGCATCGGCTGCCAGATCGAGATGGCGCCCGACGACTTGGCGCGCGCAGTGCCCCTCGTCGTGGCCGATCTCACCGTGGTGTGAAAACGCCCTGAACGGGAACCATCCCCGTTCGCGACGAAAAACGGGGTCCGCACGATGCGGGCCCCGTTGCGTAAGATCGGAGCGCTGCTTTACCAGTGCGACACAACCGTGTCGCCCGACGACAGCATGCCGTAGAGCTCGGCGGCCTTCGACGGCGGCAGGTTCACGCAACCATGGCTGCCCGCGCCGTCGGCGTACAGCGTGCCCCCGAACGCAGACTGCCAATCGGCATCGTGGAACCCGATGTAGTTGCCCACGAACGGCATCCAGTACTGCACTTCGGTCTCGTAGATCTTCTCGTTGCCGTTGTAGCCGATCAGCTTCGACGGACTCTGCTTGGCGTTCACCATGTAGACGCCCGTCGGCGTGTCGTGCTCGCCGTCAGGCTTGCCGGTGATGATGTCGGACTCCCAGATAACGGCACCCGACGCGTCGTACAAGCGCGCATGCTGCTCGGACAGGTCGACGTCCATGTAACGAGCGCCCCAATCCCGGCTGCCCGCGCCGTTGTACGCGTCGCCCGTCTGCGTGCACGGGATGTCCACCGTGTTCGCGGCGCCATTCGCCACGCCGTCCTTCACCAAGGCGAGCAGGGCGTCCTTGTCCACTTCCCACCCGTACGTGCCGCCGGCCACCGTGACCACCTTGCCGTCAGACCGTGTGTAGGTGCGCTGCGTGCCGACGGTGTTGCAGACGGCCGCCAGCTCGTCGACCCAAGCCGTCAGCGCGCCTTCATCGAGCGTGACCGCCAGCTCGTCGTCGAGCGAAACCCATTGGGAGATCAGGCTCGCGTCCACGGTTCCGGCGACCGTACCGGCCATGAGCAGCTCAAGATCGGCTTTGATCATGGTGTTCGCCGAGTCAGCCGCAGAAGTGAGCTTCGGATCGGTGGACAGCACCGTCGGCTTCAGCAGCTGTTCGGAAGTGAGCTTCACGTGCGGATCGAGATCGGCCACCGCTTCATCGGCGGCTTTGATCACCGCGTCGGCATCGAGCGCCGTGCCCACGGCTTCGGGCTTGATGACGAAGGAGGCCTGCGCATCGTCGAAGCCGATCGTCGCGTTCACAGGCTGCGCAGCTCCTTCGTTGAACGCTGCGACCGCAGAACGGATTACGTCTTCCAGACCGGTGCCGTTGTACGTGGCCACGAGCTTGGCCGTCTCGTCGTGGTCTTTCTGCAGTTCGAACGGCCATGCCCACGGATTCACGTCGGAAAGCATGTCGCGGACTACCTTGCCCTCGTCGATGGACAGGCCCGCATCGCTGGCCGTGAGCTTGAGCGAGAATCCCTGGCCGTCGATGGACAAGGCATAGTCCTTGATGGAATCGACCAGCACTTTCTCGGCATCTCCCGCGCTCATGAGCGACACGTTGATGTCGCCGATGTTCGAATTCGGCATGAAGCGGTCAGTGAAGTACAACGCCACGCCCGCATACGCGACCAGAAGCAGCGCGACGATCGCGCCGAACGTGATGCCGAGGATCTTCAAGGGCTTGCGCTTGCGCTCGATGGCGAACGCCTGGGCCGTATCGACCGGGCGCATGGGATCGAGCGGCTTGAACACCTGGTCGGTTGCATAGCGCATCGGAGGCTCCTGCCCCGAGGCGGGTCGCGACGGCGAAGCGGTCGGCGGCATGGCGGCCGTAGGCTGCACGGGAGGGACGACGGGTTTCGGTCGCGTTTGCGGAAGAGGCCCGCTGCTCGCGCCATCGTTGCGATGAGCGCCGGCGGCGTGACGACCGCGCGACGGCTTGTCAGACTTGTTTTCGCTCATAATCACTCTCAAACGTCTCGGTCTTCCGTCCATTGTAGCAAGTCGGGGGTAATTCTCCTGTAACAAAACGGTTCGCTTTCCGACCGGGCTGCGATTGTCACAATTTCGACATGGGGCGTGCACGAGGCGTCCGCAAGCTCCACCGCGATGCCGCAGCCATCGCTTCGTTCACGGCCTCACGATCATCCTTGACAAACGCCGGCCTGCGGATAGAATAGATGTTCGCGGCAAAGCCGCGGGAACATTGACAAGGTGGGCCTTCGACCCCGCACTTCTTCTGGGGGCGACTGGTTTCGACATGGTACGTTTGAAATGAGGAGCAGGTCGTGGTCTCCTCGCCACGTTAAACAGGGGTACCGTCAATTTAATTGGCAAGAACAACACTCAGAGCGCTCCGGCGCTCGCCATGGCTGCTTAATAGCGCCTGGCTGTCGGCCTTGGGACTTCCCCGCCCCTCGGTCCGGCATCAACCTAGGGGAATGCGCTTGAGCACGTAGCCGGTATGGCTCAGGCAAAGATCGAACCGGCTAGGGTGCGTCTCGCTTGTCCGCGGGCCGGCCGCATCCGAATCCCGACCACGGACTAAGCTTGTAGAGCCTCATGGAGAAGGTAGTATGGACCGGAGTTCGATTCTCCGCGCCTCCACCACTGACGACAGGAGCCCCGTCGGCGCGCAGCCGGCGGGGCTCCTTTGCGTTTCCTAGGCTGTGTCAGGCTACTTCTTCAAAAAAGACGTGAAGTCGAGCGCGCTCTTGATGTCGTCGAAGGCGCCCTTGAGCTCGGCCGCCACGGCGATGCCGTCCTTGTAGATGGCGTTCATATCGTTCGTGGCCTCGGCCACGCCTTCCTTCGTGATGCCCAGATCGTAGGGGTTGTCCTCTTCTTCGGCTTCTTCCTCGTCCTCTTCGACGTAGTAGTACTCCGCCTCTTCGCCGTCCTCCATGAGCACGAAGCCGATGACGTCGCCGTCCTCGTCCTCGATGTAGCGCACGATGTCGTCATCGTCGAGCTCGAGCTCCACCAGTTCGTAGCCGTCGTCCTCGGCGCTCGGCTCGATGATGGCCACGTCCTGCACGTCGTCGTCTTGGCCGTCCTCCAGCTCTTCGAGGGCGTTCGCCTCGTCGACCTCAGACACGGAGCCGGCGGTCGCGTCGCCGTCCTCGTTCAGCGCATCGGCATCGTAGCTGTCGAGCGAGCCGTTCTCGTAGAGCTGCGCCTCCTCGTCGGCCTCGTCGCCGTCGACGATATGGAAGCCCTCCTCGGACAGGTCGATGCCCGCCGCCTGCGACGCGACGGCCGCCAGGCCCCCGTCCTCGCCGTCGAGCGACGTCTCGCCCTCTCCGTCGGGGCCTTCCTCGGCGAAGAAGCCCTCGTAGGCTTCCTCGAGGTCGGTCTCGTCGTCGGAAGGATCGAACTCCTCGTCGTTTTGGAACTCTTCGACGTCCTCGAGTTCGGTCTCCTGGTCGATCTGCTCGGCTTCCGTCTCGGCGCCGTCCTCGATGGTTTCCAGTTCCTCGTCCAAGCCCATGATGGCCTCCTTCGCGTGGTTCGCACGTCGGCGCAAAGCGCGGCGTGGTTCGTCGTTGCAGCTTAGTAGCGGCTGCGTTCCTTCAGCGCGCGCTCCACCTCGCGGCGGGAATCGCGCGCCGCCATGGTGGCGCGCTTGTCGTAGAGCTTCTTGCCGCGCGCCACGGCCAGCTCCACCTTCACGAGCGAGTTGTCCTTGAAGTACATCTTCACGGGCACGAGCGCCATGCCCTTCTCCTTGACCTGCTCCTGCAGCTGGCGGATCTGCTTCTTGTGCAGCAGCAGCTTGCGCTTGCGGTCGGGATCGGGATTGGCGATGTTGCCGTTGAGGTACGGCGGGATGTGCACGTTGTGCAGCCACACCTCGCCGTCTCGGATGAGTGCGAAGCAGTCGGTGAGCTGGCAGTGGTTGTCGCGCAGCGAGCGCACCTCGGTGCCCGTCAGCTCGATGCCCGCCTCCAGCGTCTCGAGGATCTCGTACTCGTGGAACGCCTTCTTGTTCTTGGCGATGGTCTTCTCTTCGCGTTTCACGGCCGTACCTACTCCACGCCCGTCTCGTCGAACTGCATCTGCGCAGCGGACTCGGCGCCAGCGCCGTCGCCCTCGGTCACCGCGTCGCCCATGCCCGGCACGAAGCAGGCGTCCTCGTCCAGGTCGCGCGCGAAACGGGCGAGCAGCTTCACCGTTGCGTCGAGGTCGTCGAGGCTGACCACCTCGGTGGGCGTATGCATGTAGCGCAGGGGCACCGACACGAGGCCGGTGGGGACGCCGCCGCGGGAGATCTGGATGGAACGGGCGTCGGTGCCGGTGACGCCGGGCTCGGCTTCGATCTGGTACGGCAGGCCCTCGGCCTCGGCCGCCGCCACGAGGCGCTCGAACACAGCCGGGTTGATGTTGGGGCCGCGCGCGATAACGGGACCCTCGCCGCAGACGACCTTTCCGTACTTCGTCTTGTCGATGCCGGGATAGTCGGTGGCGTGCGTCACGTCGAACGCGATGGCCACATCGGGGTCCAGGCCGTACGCGGACGTAATGGCGCCGCGCGTGCCGATCTCCTCCTGAACGGTGGCGGCCACGATGAAGTCGCCGGGCGCGCGGCCCTCCTTAGCGAGCGTCTCCAGCACGCGCACGGCGACCCACACGCCCGCCTTGTCGTCGAAGGCGCGCGAGACAGCCATGTTCTTGCCGAAGCGCTCGAAGCCCACGCCGAAGGTGATGACGTCGCCCACCATGACGAGCTTCTTCACGCGCTTCGCCGGAAGCCCCAGGTCGATGACCAGCTTGTCGATGGGCGTGACGTTCTTGCGCTCGTCGGGCTCGATGAGGTGGATGGGCTTTCGGCCCACCACGCCGCGCAGCGGCTCGAAGGAGTTCGACGCGTGCACGTCCACGCGCATGCCCGGGAGGATGGCCGCGTCCACGCCGCCGACGGACGACACGGACAGGAAGCCCTCGTCGGAGATGTACGTGACCATGAGGCCGATCTCGTCCATGTGGGCCGACAGCATGAGCGACGGGGCCACGCCCGTGCCCGACAGGCGGGCATGGACCGAGCCCATGACGTCGGTCTGGATCTCGTCGGCCGTGCCGGCCAGGCGCTCGCGCACCAGTTCGGCCACGGCGATCTCGGTGCCGGTGGCCGACGGGGTCTCGAGCAGTTGCTTGAGGAATTTCACCTGCTTGTTCTTCATAAATGCTCCCTGTTCTGGGCGAGGCCGCGCGCGGGCGCGGCGCGTTCGTTCGGTATGGGAACCAGTATAGCCCTTGCATCGTCCGAGCAGCCACCTCATCGCGGTGATGAAGCGAGGCCGTCACCGGAGTACCATGAAGCGTCCGGCGCCGACGGCGGGCGTTGCGGGTCTACCAGTACTCTTTCTTCTTCGCGCGCTTGCGCTCGGGCTTCGGCGGGCGGAAGTCCAGCGCCAGCTGGCCGTCCTGCGAGGCGACGGACGCCTTCTTGCGCTCCACGCTGTCGATGGTCCACGACACGGCGTCCTTGCCGTACAGCTCCAGCATCTTGAGGCGCGCGTCGCGCAGGTTCCCCTTGGTGTTGGCGCGCGAGTCGCTTTCGAACTCGAAGAGCCCCGTGCCTCGCACGTCAGCAGCCGCGGGAGAGATGTAATGGGCGATGTAGGTCTGCATATCCTTCCTTCGACGGTCGTGGTTTTCGCACTGTTCGCATGATACCCCAAGGCGACGGCCGCCGCTGCACAACGCGCGAGAAAAAGGCGCGTTCACGGCCGCCTGACGGCAGCGAAACAAGGGCGCAACCGCTTCGGGGAAGCGGCGGCGCCTTCCCTACAATGGCAGAAAAGACAGCAAAGGTGGACTTCTATGCCAAACACTCACAGCACCGCGGCGACCCTTCTGCGCGACACGCCGCTCCCCTTACCCCTCGCGCGCATCGACCGCCCCCGGGAAGAGAGCGCGGCAGCTCGGCGCGCGCAGCATGACGCGCGCAGCGTCGTCGCGCCCGAGGCCGGGCGGCTGATCATCGTGTCGAACCGGCTGCCCTACCGTTTCGAAGACGACGGCGAAGGCGGCTTCGAGCTCGAGCGCAGCGTGGGCGGCCTGGCCACGGGCCTGGGCCCCTTGCACGAGCAGGACGGCAACCTCTGGATCGGTTGGGCCGACGCGGATGCGGGCATGGACGACGACGAGCGCGCCCGGCTGGCCGCGGCGTTCGACGAGCGCGATTGCCGCGCGGTGTTCTTGGACGACCGCGACGCCGAAGCCTACTACGAGGGCTTCTCCAACTCGGCCATCTGGCCGCTGTTCCACGGGTTCCCCCAGTTCACACGCTTCAACGAAGAAGAATGGGAGGCCTACCGGCGCGTGAACGAACGGTTCTGCGAGGCAGTGCTGGCCGAAGCGCGCCCCGGCGACACGCTGTGGATCCAGGACTACCACCTCATGCTGCTTCCGTCGATGCTGCGCGAGGCGCTGCCGGATGCGTCCATCGGGTTCTTCCTGCACATCCCCTTCCCCGACTACGAGACGTTCCGCACGCTGCCGTGGCGCGACGAGATCGTCCGAGGGGTGCTGGGAGCCGACCTCATCGGCTTCCATGCCTACGACTACGTGCGCCATTTCCTGTCCAGCTGCCGGCGCGTGGCGGGCATCGAGAACACGAGCGGCACGCTCACGGTTGACGGACGCGTGGTGCAGGTGGACGCCTTCCCGCTCGGCATCGACTACGCGCGCTTCCGCGACGCCGCACGCACACCGGAAGTGCAAGCAGCAGTGGAAACGCTCGCGGCCGAGAAGGGACACGAAGGTTGCAAGGTGATGCTGTCGGTGGAACGGCTGGACTACTCGAAGGGCATTCCCGAGCGGCTGGACGCCTTCGACGCGTTCCTCGACAAGCACCCCGAGTGGAAGGGTCGCGTGGTGCTCATGCTGGTCACCGTGCCGTCGCGCGAGAACGTGGCGTCGTACCGCGCGCTCAAGAAGCGCATCGACGAGCTGGTGGGCCAGGTGAACGGCAAACACTCAACGATGGACTGGACGCCTGTGGACTACTACTACCGCTCGTTGCCGTTCGAGCAGCTGGTCAGCCTGTACGCCGCGAGCGACGTGATGCTGGTCACCCCGCTGCGCGACGGCATGAACCTCGTATGCAAGGAGTACCTGGCCTGCCACGACGGCGACGGAGGCGTGCTGGTGCTGTCGGAGATGGCCGGCGCGTCCTACGAGCTGCACGAGGCCCTGTGCGTGAACCCGTTCGACCGCGCGGGCATCGCCCGTGCCATGCAGGAGGCGCTCACCATGCCGCCCGACGAACAGCGCAAGCGCAACGCGCCCATGCAACAACGCCTGGCACGCTACACGTCGAAGAAGTGGGCGCGCGAGTTCCTCGATGCCGTGGCCGACGTGAAGCGCCGCCAGGCGGGCATGAGCGCGCATCTGCTGGGTCCCACGTCGGCCGGCCGGCTGCTGGAGGCGTACCGCCGCGCGGATCGGCGCGCGCTGCTGCTGGACTACGACGGCACGCTCATGCCCTTCTCGGACGACCCCGCGCGCGTCGCGCCCGACGAACGGCTGCTGGACGTGCTGGCGCGCCTGGGCGGCAGCGCGGACAACGACGTGGTGGTGGTGTCGGGGCGCGACCACGCCACGCTCGAGGCATGGCTGGGCCGGCTGCCCGTCGACCTCGTGGCCGAGCACGGCGTTTGGTTCGCCGCGCAAGCGGACGGAGGCACGGCGAGCGAGCGGGCATGGACGCTGCAGGAACCGCTCGACAACAGCTGGAAGGACGCCATCCGCCCCGTGCTGGCCGACTTCGTCGACCGCACGCCCGGATCGCTGCTGGAAGAGAAGGACTACTCGCTGGTGTGGCATTACCGCATGTGCAGCCAGGAGCTGGCCGAACGGCGCGTCATCGAGATCAGATGCGCGCTGGGAGACGGCCTGGCCGACCGCGGCATCGCGCTCATGGACGGCAATAAGGTGATCGAGGTGAAGCCGCGCGGCGTCGACAAGGGGCACGCGGCCCACCGCTGGTTCCGCGACCCCGCCTACGGCTTCTTGCTGGCGGCCGGCGACGACCGCACCGACGAGGACGTGTTCGAAGCCGCGCCCGACGACGCGTGGACCGTCAAGATAGGCGGCGGCCCCACCCGCGCCCGCTTCGCGCTCAAGAACAGCGCCGAGATGCGCCAGCTGCTGGAAGCGATGGCCGAAGCCGAGCCGGTCCGCTAGAACGCGCAAGAGGAGCCGCGAAGCGGGCCGACGGCCGTCGTTTCCGCCTCGACGGACGCATCGTCGCCGGTCAAAAACGCGAGCACGCGGCTCAACAGCGCTTCCAGATCGTCTTCGGAAAGCGTGCGGGCGAAGCCGCTGTCGTCGAGGTTCTCGAAGGCTGCGGCGTTGCGGTAGCGGATGCCGTCGAGGAAGAACGCCTTGCGCCGGTCGGCACGGTCGCGCACCACGACGACGGTCTGCGACGGCAGCGCCTCGTAGGCGCGCTCGTCGAGCCCGAGCTTCTTCCCGTACCAGTCGGGCACGTTGCTCACGCCCTCGTCGGCGAAGAACGCGCGGATCTCCCCGCACCCCGCCAACGGGTACGGCGGCAGGTCGTAGCCCCGATGGCGCGCGTACGCGAAAAGGTAGCGGGACGCGTCGCCCACCTGGGCGCGGTCGCCCAGCACGAACGACAGCAGCTCGAGCGCCCGATGCGGCCGCCACCGGTCGCCTTCGAGCTCCAACAGGCGCGCGATCCCAGAAACGGCGTCGTCGCCGGCGTCGCGATGGTCGGGACTCATCGCGCTTCCTCCGTCAACCGCTCGAGCAGGGCGTCCACGTCGCGCGGCGTGCGCGCCACCACGGTTTTGTCGCCATAGGCGTCGATGACGGCGCGGTAGCCCTCCCTGATCGCGGGCGTGCGCCCGTCGCGCATGAGCCACCAGAAGAATGCGCGGTCGAACTTCTCGGGGCAGCCCGCGGCCATGTCGTCGCGCGCTCGCCCGCGATGGGAGCGATACCGCTTGAGCGCGCGGACGAGGCAGCGCCGTCGGGGGAAGTCGAGGAACACGATGAGGTCGGCTTCCTCGTAGCGCCGGCCGCAGTCGGCGCGCTTCCAGTTCCCGTCGACGACCCACGACTCGTGCTCGTCCAAGAACGCCCGCACGATGGCGCGCATCTCGTCGTGGTCGCGATGCGCCCACCCTTCCTGCCAGCCCACCGCGTCGAGGTGGAGCACAGCGGCTCCGTACAGCTCGCCGAGGCGCCGCGAAAGCGTGGACTTCCCCGCGCCGCTGTAGCCCATCACCGCCACCTTCACGCGGAAGCCTCCCCCGCATCGGCGGCGGGCATGAGGTCGCTCAGAACCTGCTCGAACGGCTCGCGCGCGGCACGGCGCACGAGCCGTTCTTTCTGACGGCGCGTGAGGCGCTTGAAGCGGTACTCGGCGCTCATGGCCTCGTGCTTCGTCGCGTACGCCGCCTGCGCGAGCAGGCGCACGGGAAGGCGGCTGCGCGTGTACTTCGCGCCCGCTCCGGCGTTATGCGCGCGAACGCGTTCGGCGACGTCCACGGTGTAGCCCGTGTACCATGTGCCGTCGGCGCATTCGAGCACGTACAGGTAGAACGACGGATCGTTTTCTGCCCGGAGCCCCATGCGCGCTACGCGAGCACCTTGACGACGATCTTGCGCACGCAGCATGGGGCATCGAGCGCGCATCCCGGCTTGTGGGCGTCTTCGGGTGCGAGCACGGCCACGTCGCCCGCACGCAGCACGATGGAGCTGGGACGCTCGGGTGTGCAGTACAGCCCGAAATCGGCGTCTTCGTCAAAGGGCTGTACTTTCGCGAGGCCTTCGAGCGGCGCAAACTGCATGACCTCCTCGCCCGACACAACGAACTGCACGTCGTAGTAGCGGCGGTGCGCCTCCAGCTGCTTCTCCTCGGCGGGAACCGTGTCGTATTCCTGCACGTTGGCGAACACGGCGTCCCCGTCGATGTCGACGCGGCCGAGCGGGAGCGACCCGAGGTCATCCCTGTTCAAAAAAGCATACGCCTTCTGAAAACGCGCAGCGAGGTAATCGTTGCCAGCGGCATGGTCGAAGGTGGTAACCAGCATGATCGATCCTTCCGGTACGGGTGCACGGCGCGCAAAGCGACTCGCAGTATACACCCGAGGACGGCAGCGCGGACGCAACAGGACGTTTGCGCATTCCGCTTGAAGTCTAGAAAGGGATCGTGGACGGCAGCTTGAGCAAGGCAGATAATGACCGTATCGACCCTGCGCCGAAGAGACGGCGCCGTTCATCGAAGGAGCGAGGCATGATCAACAAGTTCTGCAAGAAGCCGCTGTGGGAATGCTCGAAAACCCTGTCCGCCGTCGCCCAGGGGCTCGCGCCCGCCGAGACGGTGATCAAGGGCGCGAAGCTCGTGAACGTGTGCACGGCCGAGATCCAGGAGAACGTGGACGTGGCCATCGCCGAGGGCCGCATCGCCTACCTCGGGCGGGCCGACCACTGCATCGGCGAGAACACGCAGGTCATCGACGCGAAGGGGCAGTACATCGCGCCAGGGTTCCTCGACGGGCACATCCACGTGGAATCGTCCATGATGGGCGTGGGCGAATACGCGCGCGCCGTCGTGCCGCACGGCACCACGGGCATCTACATGGATCCGCACGAGATCTGCAACGTGCTGGGCCTCGACGGCGTGAAGGTGATGGAGGAGGACGCGCGGCGCACGCCGCTCAAGACGATGATCACCACCCCGTCGTGCGTGCCCGCCGTGCCCGGCTTCGAGGACACCGGTTCGTCCATCGGCCCGGACGACGTGGCCGAGACGATGGCATGGCCGAGCGTCGTGGGACTCGGCGAGATGATGAACTTCCCGGGCATACTAGGAAGCACGGACCACGCGCACGGCGAAGTGGGCGCCACGCTGGAAGCGGGCAAGATCGTGACCGGCCATTACTCCATGCCCGAGACCGACCGGGGCCTGAACGCCTACGTCGCCTCGGGCGTGCGCTGCTGCCACGAGTCCACGCGTCCCGAGGACGTGCTGGCGAAGATGCGCCTCGGCATGTACGCCCAGCTGCGCTACGGCTCGGCCTGGAAGGATCTGCCGGTGCTGGCCGAGGCCGTGCTGGCGAACGACATCGACACGCGCTTCGCGACGCTGGTCAGCGACGACACGCACCCGCACACGCTGGTGGCCGACGGGCACCTCGACCACATCGTTCGGGTGGCCGTCGGGCTGGGGATCGACGCGGTGACCGCCATCCAGATGGTCACCATCAACTGCGCTCAGTGCTTCCAGATGGACCACGACCTGGGCTCCATCGCGCCGGGCAAGTGCGCCGACATCGTGTTCTTGGACGATCTGGACGACCTGAGGGTCACCCGCGTGCTGATCGACGGCGACGTGGTGGCGGAAGACGGACACGCCCTGTTCGACCTGCCACCGTTCCAGTTCCCCGACTGGGTTACGCACTCGATGCACCTGGGTCGCGAGCTGACGCCCGCATCGTTCGAGGTGCCCGCACCCGAAGGCGTTGCCGACGGAACCGTGCGGGTGCGCGCGATCGAGATCATCCCCGCCAAGGTCGGCACGTTCGAGGCGCATGTGGACCTGCCGGTCGTGGACGGGCGGCTTGAGTCCGACCTTGAGCAGGACGTGCTGAAGACGTTCGTGTTCGAACGCCATCACGAGACGGGCACGTGCGGCTGCGGCTTCGTGAAGGGCTTCGGCATCAAGCGCGGCGCGATGGCGTCCACCGTGGCGCACGACGCGCACAATTTGCTGGTGGTGGGCACGAACGACGAGGACATGGCCCTGGCCGCGAATACGCTGGCCGCCTGCGGCGGCGGCATGACGGTGGTCGCCGACGGGGAGGTCCTGGGGTTGGTGGAGCTTCCTATCGCCGGTTTGATGGACTCGCTCAACGCCGTAACGATGAGCGAGAAGGTACATGATTTGGAGGGCGCATGGGCCGAGATCGGCTGCACCATGCCGTCGCCGTTCATGACGATGGCCCTGATCCCGCTAGCATGCCTGCCCGAACTGCGCCTGACGAACCGCGGCCTGGTTGACTGCACGACGTTTGAGTTCGTTGATTTGGTGGTGGAGTAGCGATCCGAAGGACGTCTGCGCCTTTCGCAACTCGGCGCAGACGTCCGACGAGCAAAACTCGGAATCAGCGAATCAATCCGCGTTCTCGATAGGAAGCGACGGCAAGGATCGGTCGCCCCTTCGTTAGGGAGCGACAGAACCTGCCGAAACGCTGCTCGATTTCAACCCAGACGCCTCGAAGGGCGGCATGCCCATTTAGGGATCCAAACTTCAATTCGCACCCTCGCGCAAAGAGCTAACCTGGACGCGACCGTGCCGCAGTACCCTCTTAGGTGTGCTCGTCGCCTGCGCAAAGAGCTAACCTGGACGCGACCGTGCCGCAGTACCCTCTTAGGTGTGCTCGTCGCCTTTTCAACCCGCACGCCCGCGAGGGGCGCGACCGAGCCGGCGAACCTGACCAGCATCGACGTATGGTTTCAACCCGCGCGCCCGCGAGGGGCGCGACTTCGCTGACGTCGAAATCGAGGACCGCACCAAGCTTGTTTCAACCCGCGCGCCGCGAGGGGCGCGACCGCGGCATGAGCAGCAACGCGGACAAGTGCATGGCGTTTCAACCCGCGCGCCCGCGAGGGGCGCGACCGCGCACATGCTCGTCGAGTTCCGCTTCGATGAGTTTCAACCCGCGCGCCCGCGAGGGGCGCGACCGATGAGCAATAGACGTTTACTTCATCGAACAAAAAGTTTCAACCCGCGCGCCCGCGAGGGGCGCGACTCGGTAATGACTTGATGTAGTCGGGGTGGAAATAGTTTCAACCCGCGCGCCCGCGAGGGGCGCGACGCCGTTCGGCTCGCGGGATGTCGGGTGTATGAAGTTTCAACCCGCGCGCCCGCGAGGGGCGCGACATTTCCGCAAGCGCAACGGTATCAAGAAACTCGTGTTTCAACCCGCGCGCCCGCGAGGGGCGCGACATCAAAGGCGAAGGGCTGGTGGCCTACCAAACCGTTTCAACCCGCGCGCCCGCGAGGGGCGCGACCAAGATCGACCACGCCGACTACGGCAGGATACTGTTTCAACCCGCGCGCCCGCGAGGGGCGCGACGGCGAGAGGTTGCCGAGGTCATGCGGTGTTCGCAGTTTCAACCCGCGCGCCCGCGAGGGGCGCGACAGCACCGCGAAGTGCTCTGGATCATGGGCAGGAAGTTTCAACCCGCGCGCCCGCGAGGGGCGCGACAACGGCGGCTCTTGCGCCCGTGGCGGATGCCGAGTTTCAACCCGCGCGCCCGCGAGGGGCGCGACTCACTCGGTTTCCTGCATAGGCTGTCCGCTTGACGTTTCAACCCGCGCGCCCGCGAGGGGCGCGACCGACCTTGCGCGAGACGGTGCGCTGGGGATTGCCGTTTCAACCCGCGCGCCCGCGAGGGGCGCGACATCGCGACGAGCAGGTTCAGTCGATCCTCCGCGAGGCGTTTCAACCCGCGCGCCCGCGAGGGGCGCGACTTCGATGCGCGCATCTGCTTCGAAACTGCGGCAAGTTTCAACCCGCGCGCCCGCGAGGGGCGCGACGACGCTGTGGGGTTCGCCCGGCTGCGCGCATCTTGTTTCAACCCGCGCGCCCGCGAGGGGCGCGACCGCCCGTGCCGCGAATCCATCACAAGACAGCGCCGGTTTCAACCCGCGCGCCCGCGAGGGGCGCGACGCTCTCGGACGCAGCTCACCACTCCGCCGAGCGTGTTTCAACCCGCGCGCCCGCGAGGGGCGCGACTCGTGCAGCGAGAACGCCCGCGCCTTGTACGAGGTTTCAACCCGCGCGCCCGCGAGGGGCGCGACCAGCTCGACGAGCGCAACGAGCGAAAAGAGGCTGTTTCAACCCGCGCGCCCGCGAGGGGCGCGACCTCTTAGTTGGTTCTCGTAAAGTTCCTTTTTTTGGTTTCAACCCGCGCGCCCGCGAGGGGCGCGACTGCCGGTCGCTCTAACCGAACCGCGTTTCATTGATGTTTCAACCCGCGCGCCCGCGAGGGGCGCGACGCCGTTCGGCGTGCGCTCATTGACCGCCAGAGAGTTTCAACCCGCGCGCCCGCGAGGGGCGCGACCCAGCCATGTTGAGCACGTCGGGCACGCTGTAAGTTTCAACCCGCGCGCCCGCGAGGGGCGCGACGGACTTCTCGCGCGCCTTCTACGCTTCCGCCGATTGGTTTCAACCCGCGCGCCCGCGAGGGGCGCGACCAAGGAGTATTTCGAGGGTATCCGCGCCGAGGTGGTGTTTCAACCCGCGCGCCCGCGAGGGGCGCGACTTCGCCTACATCGACCGCGTAGGATGGGCGAAATTGTTTCAACCCGCGCGCCCGCGAGGGGCGCGACCTTAACGCCCATCATGACCACTCGCAGTTTTCACGTTTCAACCCGCGCGCCCGCGAGGGGCGCGACGCCCAAGCGCCCTAGAACGTCGCTCTGAAGCCTCGTGTTTCAACCCGCGCGCCCGCGAGGGGCGCGACCCCCCCCCATGACAACGCGAGCACCGCAATTTGGGCAGTTTCAACCCGCGCGCCCGCGAGGGGCGCGACTTCACGTCTTGCGACGCGTTGGAATCGTGCGAGAAGTTTCAACCCGCGCGCCCGCGAGGGGCGCGACAGAGCGCGCCCAACCACGACGTAGAGCGGAACGAGTTTCAACCCGCGCGCCCGCGAGGGGCGCGACTACTCTGTCGGGTGGTAGGTGCAAGTCTCTTGCGGTTTCAACCCGCGCGCCCGCGAGGGGCGCGACTGTCGAAATATGCAATATTCAGCATATTCGAATTCGTTTTATGCGATTATCAAGGTACATAAACGCAATTCCACCTTAGATCGCCTAAAAACCGGTTCCTATGTCTGCGAACCTCACGAATAGAGCGCCATCGTTTTGGGTTCGCGCATCGCTAAACGCATAAGAAGCCCTCGGGATCGTAACTAGGTTTAACGCCGATATGCTCTACTTTACTCCTCCAACCCTTCCCCAGATGGTAAAACCTCAAGCTGTCTTTCTCCGGATCGATACGATCCATCAGCTCGTGCTTCATCATCTCAAACCGAGCAGGGTCGACCGAGCATTCAAAAACCGAGTTCTGAACGCGCTGGCCGTACTGCATGCACACTTTGGCAACGCGTCTCAAGCGACGATCGCCTCCGATGTCGGAAGTCGCCACATCGTACGTCACGAGCACATACATGAATCACCTCCATACGTAAGGCGGGTAGCCCTTCAAATCCCCACGCAAGAACCGAGCGAAAAGTTGCGTTTGAACGAATGGCACCAACCCAAGCGGCATCTTCTCCTTAAGGAACGGATGGGTGACGACCTCCTGCTTGCGCTTTTGCCACAACCCCAGCACGTTCTTCCTTGCGTCATCGCTTAGGATAACGCCGCCGTCTTCACAAGAGACAAAATCGCTCGCTTTCACCTGGCGGCGGTTGACGAGCGACAACACGAACCGATCGACGTATGGAGCGCGAAGCTCCTCTATCAGATCCAGTGCCATGCTCGCCCTCCCCGGTCGATCGCGATGGAAAAAGCCGATTTGAGGGTCGAGTCCCACGGTCTCACAAGCTGACGCGATGTCGCGAGACAGCATCGAGTAGAAGAAAGACAGGAGCGCGTTTACGGCATCGCAGGGAGGGCGGCGACTGCGTCCTTCGAAACGGAAAGAGCTGTCGTCGACACGGATCATCTCGTCGAAAACCGAAAAGTACACATGCGCGGCATCCCCTTCCACCCCGCGAAGCTCGTCAGCCGTCTCGCACTCCGCTACGCGCCGCTCGCTGCAGCGCAAAGTCTGCACGGCATCGCAAAACCGCTGATCGACCTCTTCCGCGTAATCGCGTCGACATCGCTCCAAAACGCGCCGCTCATTCACGATCTTCGCCTCAACGAACCGCTTTGCCACGGCAAGCGCTTCGCCGCCCGCATCGTCGGAAAGCCGATACTGAGCCCTTCGGAGCAGCACGTTTCCGGACACGGGCCCTTCCAGCCGCGCGAGGAACCGACCGTTCGCGTCGAGGAAAGACATCGAGATGCCACGCTCGGCGCACTCTCCCAAAAGCGAGGCGCCGCATCCTCGATAACCAAACATCACAATCCCGTCCAGCAAATGGAACGGCACATGCAAGACACGATTGTCGTCAACAAGAACGGACAACGCGTCGTCGGCTTTCACGAGCCGTGCATCGGGATCGGTGACGTACAGCGTGTTCAACAACTTCTTCATGGCTCACGACCTTCCGGACCAGTACGCGTCGACATCGCGCCCCAACGCCTCTGGCAAGCAGATGTCGGCAAGAGAGCATCGCCGGCATTTCGGACCCTTTTCCGCAAGAGGAGTCCGCCCGATCTCAAACAGGCCGCGCATACGTTCAGCCAGCTCCTCCACGCGAAGGCGAAGCGGCTCGTCAAGCTCGAACCGCTCGCGTCTGCGCGTCTCCCCGTAGAAGAGCGCGCCAGCCCTGATCGAGCAGTCGAACATCTCCTCCAAACATAGGGCCTGAGCGCAAACCTGCAGCCGATCCCAATCCTCGACCTTGGGTTTGCCCACCTTGTATTCAACCGGGCATATCAATCGAGCCGTGGAATCCTCTTTGGAGAATTCCACGATATCGGCCACACCCGCTATCCCAAGCCGACGGCTCGCCACGCGCATACCGCGCACGGCGCGAATGCCGCGGTTGGCAGTATAGCCCTCGGTATGCACGCGCTCATGGAACAAGTCGCCTCGAACCGTGTCGTAGCTGTCAGCCCACTGCCCTTCGATATGAATGAGAGCCCACTGGCGCTCGCAGTATGCGATATGCTGCAATCCCGAGAGCGCCAGCAGGTCGTCTTCGCCGTACATCGAGTTATTCGACAGGGAAGCTGAGCAGCTCCACCCCCTCCGGAATAGCATCCTCCGCAACCACGATCTCGTAATCCGAGAACGCGCGGGCTTCAGCATCATCCTCGATGAGCCGATTGACCGACACCGTTTCGAACAACCGGTGCGCGGGCGCGTTGCCCAGCTTGCTGTCATGCTTGAACACGAACAGCTTTCGGGACGTCATAAGCCCGCGCGCAGCGCTGCGATCATGCTCGAACATGTTCATGAGCGCCTCGAACAGCAGATCAAGATCCTCCTGAGAGAACCCGGTCTTCTCAGCAAGCGCGGCCGAGATGAAACCTTCGGCGCGATACAGCCCGTAGGGCACGTACTGCTTGCGCCCCATGGTCTTCTCCTTCTCGGCGTCCTTCTCGTTCGTCACGGCCATGCGCGTGATGCTCATCTCGAGCGGCAGCACCGGATCGACCGATTCTGCGAAGCACAGCTGAACCGGACCGCGCACCTGACCGCAGTTCACCTCGGTGGTCATGACCGCGCCGAACGAGCGGATGTCGAAGAAGTTGTCGCACATGAACTTCGTGACCTTGAGCTGGTCCTCTTTCGCCTTCGGCAGCTTCTTCGTAACAGATTTCATATCGTAGTGCACATACGCCTTCCGGTTGCGGTCGTTGAGCACCGCCGCCTCCTGCACGTATATCTTGTATCCGAGCTCGCCCTCGGCGACATCGGGGTCGTCGACCGTCTCGCTCTTCACCAAGTCGACGTAATTGCGGATCTTGCGCTTGAGACACACATCGGACACGATGCCCCTGCTCGTATCGGGATCGATGCGCGGCATGTTTCCGGCATCGGGATCGCCGTTGGGATTGCCGTTCTTGACGTCGAAAAAGAAGACGAAATCGTAACGGTTCTTGATAGCTTCTGCCATGATGTCCTCCTACTTGGTTTCGATAGCGTCGTTTGCGTCCAAGGCCTCGTCAGCCTCATCGTCGTGCTTTTTCCACAAGTCGACCCGTTGCTGGTAGTACCCCACGAAAAACTCGCCTTGATCCTCGGCTCCCAACGTCTTGGGGAACAGGCTGGGACCGTCGAGCATCCCCATGATCTCGTCGTTCGCTTTTTCGAACTTCACGCAGAGCCCCGGGTTGAACTTGCGCAGTTTCGACAGGTGGTTTTGCGTGCTGTGCAGCAGATGCGGGAACACGCGCGCGGGCGTCGTGGAGGCGGCTCCGATGTAACGGTCGCGAATGGTCGCGTTGACCTCGCCAAGCGCGCTGCGCTGCGTGTGCTCCATGACGGCGAACAGCCTTCCCAGCACATAGCCCCTGTTCGTCCTTTTCTTGTCCAGATCCACGTCCAAACCCCTTTCTCCGTCGGCGCGCGAAGCGCCGTCCTGCTCGGTCGAACCCATCGAAGCGAACCGGGCCTTTCGCACCAGGCACGCCTTCAGCAGCGCCGCGCGCTGCCCCATGTCCCAGGAATTGCGTCGCGCATGATCGGAGCGCATACGCGAAAGCGCCGCATAGTAAAGCGCTTGGGGGAAGGCGCGCCCGGTGAGCATAGCCTCCATGCATCCGTTCACCAGCGTCGAAGGAAGCTGATCGGAAGCGCCCATCGGCGCCGTTTGCAACAGCAAGGTGCGCAGGGATCGCGCTCGCACGTCTACCATTCCGACATCGCGCAAGTATTCTCCGAAGTTCTCTGCCATGCGGCCAAGCGTGCTCGTCTCGAAGAACCTCACCGCTAAGCGTGCGGCGTTCGGCGCGAGACCGAGCACGAAGTACCGCGTGTCGGTATCGACCCCCTGCAAAGGAAGGCCCCGCTCCATGCTGTCCAGCGCCGCGCGCACAGACTCCACCGCCTTCGGATCTTCGGCAGTTCTATCGAGCTCGTCGGGATCGAGCATCGCGAGCACTACTTTGTCCTCGATGGAAGCAGGACGATCGGCCCAGAACACCACCGTGGTCTCGCCGATGCGCACCCGATGCCCGGCATCCGCGCACAGCTGCCGCAACGCGGAGCCCGCATTGAAAGCGGCGGCTTCGGAGACCGAAGCGTTGTACGCTTGCGATTTGCCGTACGACTCGAACGACTGCAAGTTGAAGGACACGAGGGATGCTCCAGCCGACTGGGCACCGGGAACTCCGGTCACCTGGGGGAAGAGTCGTGCAAGAGGAGCCTTTTCGCCCGTGACGGCGCACTGGCCCACCACTTCCCCCTTGGCTTGGCCGTCGCAATATGACGCCCACGCGGCAACGACGGCCGGTCGATCATGCAGCAAGCTCCTATCGCCCTCCAAGCGAAACACCGCGAAGCCCCCTGCTTCCACCAACTCGGAGCGCACGGTCTCGTCGAGATCGGAGTCGCGATCATCGCGCTCAAAGAAGCGCAGAACCGCTTGAGCGCCCTCGTCCTCGCATCCCGCCAACACGCCTTCATGCAGCGCGCGGGCGCTCGCCAGCTTCTCGGGTCCGCGCTTCTCGTCGTAACCGAGCAGGTAGGCGGGGTTGTCGCACAGGAAAAACGGCAGCATGCCGGTTCCGCAGCGCGTCGTGTGCTCGGGCACGCGCAGCGACATGAACTTCCGCAGCTCCTTGCCCTCGCCTTGCGTAAGCGGATACGCGCCCAGCAACTTGCCTTCGCTGGACAGCCTGAGCTCCCACGATGCCTTCTCCACGCTCCAATGGCGAGCCGGCACCTCGCGATTCGGGTCTGCAAGCAAGCGCTCGTAGTAGTTGTTCAGCTCTTGCAGAATCATCGGACCACCGCCTGACGAGCGCCGGCGACATCGATCACGCCGTCGCGCATCGAGGCGCGGAAGAACTGGGGCTCCATGTCATGGTCGAAATCGATGTCGTAAAGCATGAATCCCAGATCCCGTTCGCCGGATCCGGCATAGAACGAAACGGGGTTTTCGTCGACGCCCTCTACGATCGACACATCGGCGGGAAACTCGCGACAACCGAAGTAAGGCTGGTTGAAGCACTGTCCTTTGCGCAAGCGGCGCAGAGCGATGTTGTAATGCTTCTCGACCGTGTCGTCGTCCCCAGCTTGGCTCGTCAAGGTGAAATGGGCATCGATCAGGTACGCTACGTCCTTCAGATACATCGTCGCACGCTGCTGACGATCGTCGTTCGCCGCCTCGTACACCTCCTCGCCGCGCTCCATGGCGGCTTTGGCATTGCGGTAGCTCAGCTTTCCGCCCAGCTCGTTTCGACGAAACGTATCGAAGCGAATCTCGTTGAGCACCTCGATGCGGTCGATGTGCCACCTGATGGCCGGTTTCCAGTACACGGCCTCGATGAGCCCGCGCGCCGCCGAGGGCGTGATGACGTCGTAGCTGACGCGCTCGGCTTTCATCTCGGGTCGCGTGAAGCACGCCCGGGGACCCCGCGCGAGCACCCTCACTCCATACCCCATGTCGAACCTCCTTTCCCTTGCACTCCAAAATCGAAAAGCGCAACGCGACTCAATCGGATCAACAGCTCAACAACTCGAGCACCTCCTCTCCCGGTGCGACCAGCCCCACATCCTCCCGATAGAAGGATCGGCATCCGTCCTCCTTCAAGATGAGGAACGGTTCGAGCTCTTGCACCGCATCCTCCTTCTTGCACCCTTCGATGCTCCACACGGGAACCCCCACGCTGAACCGCTGCAGCCGCATCGCCATGCCAGCCGGGTTCTCGCTGCCGAGCAGTTCCCTGAGGAGCCTACGGCCCTCTTCGCCCCACGGAACGAAAACAGGGACGGAGTCGTCCTCGATGATACGGTAATCCAAAGCGCACTGCTCGAACGGCATAGTTTCGAATCCGGACAAGATCAGGTCTTTGGAGGACAGCTTGTCGAAGATCTTCTTCGAATCGAGGTCCTCGGTATCGTAGCGTGTCTCGAAGAACGAGGGGATGAGCGATTCGTCCAGCGTGTTGCCATTGAGGCGGATCGCGTCGCGCGCGATGCTCTTCATCTTCTCAAGCCATGCGCCCGTCTTACGACGCTCCCCATCGACCGCGCACTCGAACACATGAACCGCCCCTCCCTCGGGCATGCGGCCTTCGCGATTGCAACGTCCCGCCGCCTGCACGACGGAATCAAGCCCTGCGAGCTCGCGATACACCTCGGGAAAGTCGACATCGACACCCGCCTCCACAAGCTGCGTCGACACCACCACGCAACGCTCCTTGTTCGCGAGACGCGAACGGATCTGCTCGAACATGACCGTTCGATGGGCAGGTACCATGAAAGCGCTCAGATGATAATACCCCTCGTCGAACGCACGTGCCGAATCGGCCACCTCGCCGCGATCCACCGCTCGACGGACCACTTCGTCGTAGATCGTGCGCGCGAGGTTGCGCGTGCCGACAACGCAAAGCACTTCATGGCACCCTGCGAGCAACTCGACAAGCCCATCCTCCTCGATCACGCCGAGCGAGTCGTACGACACCCGCCCGTTGAACGCATCGTCGAAAAGCTCCCGGCGCTGCACGATCTCGCGCGGTTCCGAGCCGAACGGCCACAGCCCGGATAGCGCTGGCTGCGTCGCCGTGCACAGCACGATGCTCGACCCGAAGCCCGATACCAGCTCCTCCAGCATGGCAAGCGACGGCCTTAGAAGAGCGTCGGGAAGCGTCTGCGCCTCGTCCAGGACGATGACGCTGTTCGCCATGTTGTGCACTTTACGGCTTTTGCCGGGCTTGTTCGAGAACAAAGACTCAAACAGCTGCACGTTCGTCGTCACCACGATGGGCGCGTCCCAGTTCTGCACGGCGAGACGCTGCCTTGCCTTTTCTTCGTCATCGAGATCGTGAAAATCATAGTTCGAATGATGTTCTAAAACGTTCACCTGGCCAAACACGTTTTTCAACGTAGCGGCGGTCTGCTCGACGATACTGGTGAACGGTATCGCGACGATGACCCTGTCCAAATCGTGTTCGACCGCATGTCGCAAACCGAAGGCCATCGAGCTCAGCGTCTTGCCTCCGCCCGTCGGAACCGTCATCGTGAACAAGCCGGGATCGTGCAGGGCGGCGGCGAGGCAGTCCTCGTACACCGAGCGGCGGGCCCGGTTGACCGGTGTGCCCTCCGCCTTCCCCATGAGATCCGCCATATGCGCTTCGAGCTTTGCCAGCAGCTCTTCCATGCTGGCAAGATCGCGCGACTCGCGCGCGTCCGCGGCTTCGGGAGTCATGAAACGCTCGGCGTCCAGATAATCGGCATCGACAAGCGCCGAGTAAAGGAAGCGCTCGAGCGCGAACGTCGAGAACGCTTTGCTTCCCGTGCAGGAGAACGACCGACCGGGACGTATTGGAATGACAAGCTGATCAGGTTCAGGCAGGACGATCTCTCCCGCCTCGACCAAGTCGAAGAAATCGTCGTAAGATTCGACATCCTTGCCAAGTCGCTCTTTCAGAGGGGTGCGCAGGGAGGCTTGTCGTTTAAGGCAATCTGACCGAATTTTGCCGTTGGCCACCCCGCCGTGGTGTCCGCAGAGAGCATAAGCAATATATTGGCCGCACGTCCCGTATCGCTCGATGGCGATCTTCGCCCCGGCCGTCGCATGATCGACCGGCCTGCCGCCTTGCAACCGCTTCTGGAAGCCGGAGCTCGCCTTGCCGGCATCGTGCAAAAGCCCAAGCGCCCGGCCCCATTGTCCCATTTCGAACTTCGCCGCGAAGCCCTCGGCACGCCGAGCAACCTCGTTAGCATGATCCGAAAGCGTCTGCCACGTAGAAACGTCATCGAGATCCGACCCGGTATGCGCATAGAGCTCGGCCATTCGATCACCCTTTTCTCGACTAGCGGCATAATAGATAATCGGTATTGTACACTTCTTACAAACATCATATGTCCCTCTATAGGGACAGCAACGATCGAAACCGTCAGAATCACGGAGCAAACGGCAAAAACAGGTACCCTCTCAATGTCGGAAAAAGACCGAAACGAATATCCTAAGCTTGAGAAACCGCAATTTGATCTTGGTTTTAAACTCGATTCTCATTTTTTCCTTCATAAAATGGGATTTGTATTTGTGATTCTTTTACAAAACATAGTGTATACATAAGGAGGGGCGTGTCAATACGACACGCCCCCAACAACCAAGTACTAGTCCCACTTTATGTTTCAATCCACGCACAAACGTGCGACATAGGTAGTTTAACGCATGTTCCGAAGAATTGCGCGAACAGCTCGAACGGGATGCGAGCATCGGCCCGACAGTGAGTTTTCGTACAAGCAATCGGTTACAATACTCCCCATGTCCCTCGCTACCGACATACGCTCCTACCAACCCTTCAACCAGCAGGAGGCATCCGATCGCGAGGTTATCCTCCGACAGCTGGAAGCCGACCCGCGGGTCTTCCAACGCGACTCGCTCGCGCATATGACGTGCTCGATCTGGACGGTCGATCCGACCGTCACCCAGACGCTCATGGTGTTCCACAACACGTACGGATCGTGGAGCTGGATCGGCGGGCATGCCGACGGAGAGCGCGACCTGGAGCGGGTGGCGCTGCGCGAATTGGAGGAGGAGACCGGAGTCGCCGACGCGCGCATCGTGCCGTGCGGGCCGGGGAACATCTTCTCGCTCGAGGTGCTCACCGTGGACGGGCACGAGAAACGCGGGCGCTACGTCAGCTCGCATGTGCACCTCAACGTGACGTATCTGGCCGTCGCGTCGTCCGACGACCCGCTGCGCGTCAAACCCGACGAGAACAGCGGCGTGCGCTGGATGGATCTCGACGAGGCGCTGGCCGCATCGACGGAACCGTGGATGCGCGACCGGATCTACCGCCAGCTCGTCGACAAGCTGGCCGCGGTCGACCTCGAAACGAGACGTTAGCCCCGTCCCTTCGCCTCATCCCAAAGCTCGCGGGGAAGATAGTACGATTCGAAGTCCTGCATGAGGCCGTCGGGGGTTGCTTCGGCGCCGTGGATGGTGCCCTCGTGGACGAAGCCCGCCTTCTCGATCACGCGGCGCGAACGATCGTTGAACGTGTAGTGCGTGCACGTGATCAGGCCAAGCCCCAGCTCCTCGAAGCCGTAGCGCAGCATCTCATCCGCCGCCTCGGTCATGCAGCCCCGCCCCCATGCCATGCGCGCGAGCGCATAGCCCAGCATGAGGCAGTCGACGTTGCGCCGCTGCGGATCGCGGATGAGGCCGATCGACCCGATGCACGGCCCCGTGGCTCCCGTCCCTGCGCCCGTCTTCTCGAAGATGCCGAACACATGAGGCTCGCTCGCGATCACCTCCACGAACATGCGCGAGTCCTCGCGCGTGCGGTGCGGAGCCCATCCGGCATCGGGCCCGACGGCGGGGTCGCTACAGTAGGCGTACACGTCGTCGATATCGTCGGAAACGAGCGGGCGCAGCACGAGGCGCTCGGTCTCGAGCGCAGGGCACTCCCCCGACGTCTCCGCCAGAATCGCCGGCGGACAACCGGGATGCCGCGCCTCGCCGGCCCGAACGCAAGCCGCGAACCGCACCTCGTCGAGCACCCGCACGCCCGCCTCGCGCAAGGCGCGCGCCGCCACGCCGTAACCGGGCACGAGCTCGCCGGCGAACGCGCCGTCGTACACGAGGCCGCATCCGCACGAAGGGCTCTTCGCCTTGAGCACGGCCAGCTTGCACCCCTGCTCCTGCGCCAGCTCCACCGTCTTGGCGGCTCCGACCAAAAACGCGTCCGTGACGTCGGCCCCGTCCGCGTCCGTCACGCGCAGCGCGCGCTCGGCGGCGGCGATCTCGCAGGGGGCATGCGGCACAGGCAGCCCGCCCAGCACCTCGGGGCACACGGGAACCATCTCGCAAGCGTCGCGCAGCTTCAGCACGTCCTCGCAGGGACGCGACTCCCCATCGTAGCGGCACGGCTCCCCCAGCAGGCATGCGCTCACGGCTATCGGCATCGCTCGTCCTCGTTTCGTCGAAAAAACCCAGTATAGCAAAGCCCGCGACTCCGCTGTGCTAGCGCGTGCGCGCGAACACCAGAACCGTGGCGACGGCCGCGAACACGACCAGCACCGCAAGCACGCCCACGAGCGTCGTCGCGCCCACGAGCGCGCCCATCATCCCGCTAAGAACCGCCGATCCCGTGTAGCCGATGAGATTGATGGTCGACACCACCGTCGCCGTGCTGCGCATGTCGGCCCGCGCGAACAAGAGGCGCAGGCTGCCCGACAGGCACATGCCCGTGGACAGGCCGAACAACGCCACCAGCACGAGGAAAGCGCCCAAAGCCCCGGCCGCCATCGCTACGCACATCGCGCACGTGAACACGAGGAGCGCCGCCATCGAAACACGCAACGACACGCCCGACGGCATGCGCGCCTCAAGCGGCGCCCCCAACGCGCTGGGCGCCATCGACAGCGCGAGGATGGCCGATGCCACGAACGGGTCGTTCGATCCGAAGCACTCCGCCGCAACCGGCGAGCTGAACGATTGGAAGAACGTGCCAACGCCCCATGAGGCGATGTATGCGCACGCGGCGATGGGCAGCACGCCGCGCAGCTTCGCATCCACGCCGATCACCGGCTTGCAGGCGGTTCGCAGCGGCACGCGGCTGACGACCGTTTCGGGAGCCGCGGGAATGAGGATCGCGCCCAGCGCCAGCAACGCGATCATGATCCAAAAGATCAGCGCGTGCTGTTGGGTGACCAAGGACAAGAACCCCACGGCCAGCGAGCCCGCCATCACGCCCAGCAGCGCGCCGCAACCGGCCACCGCCAGCCCGAGCCCCTCGTAGCGCCCCACGGCGGAATCGACGACCAGCGCCGAAACGGCGCTCATGGCCAAGCCGCACGACACGCCCTGCACGGCTCGCGCAACCAGCACGATCGTCGGATCGGCCGCTCTCAAGAACAGGAAACAACCGAGCATGGCAAGCAGCAGCGACGCCGCCGCCAAGGGGCGCCGTCCCGCCGCATCGGACAGCGATCCCGACAAGAACAGCGTCAGCACGACGCCGAACAGGTACATGAGCATGGTGGCGGAGATGTCGGCGTCGGTGAGCCCGATCGTCCCTTTGTACTCGGAGTACAAAGGGATAGGCACAGCCGAGGCGGCGAAAACGGTGACGAAGGCGAACGTGGCGATGACGAGGCCTCGCACCCCTTGCCGAGGCTGCGAGGATTCCGACGCGTCGACTGCATGCGCGAGCATGGCACCATCCGTTCGTTCACCGCGAATTACACCCGCGCTCTTCCCTGCGAGGAGCGATTGCGGACAGCATAGCATTCCGAACGGACGCAGGGAACACCCGCGTTCGCCCAACGCGGCGCGCACGGTTCTGGATTTCTGGTACCATGGTACGGATGTTCTGCAATGCTTTCGAGGGAGGGCCGCCGCACCGCATGCTATCCGAAGACGACATCAGCAGGCACTGCCATGCGCGCACGTTGCAACGGGCACGGTCCATCGCAGCCTCCGACCGCAACATCCTCACAAAGCAGGTCCGCTACAACCCTCCCGAGACCACGCTGTCCGCGTTCGTTGCCAGCAGCAGCGGCTGGAACGACCGTTACCGCACCTCCGTCACCTTCGGCGAGGACGAAGGCGACCTGGTCGACTACGCCTGCACCTGCCCCGCCTACCGCGAGTACGACGGCATGTGCAAGCACTGCGCGGCTCTGGCGTTGACGTATCTGGACGCGCCTGAGAAGTTCATGGGCTACCGAGCCCATCGCGCGCCGACCACGTCTTCATGCCTGCTCGAGCTCATGGAGCGCAGCAAAGCCGCTGAAGAAGCGGAGGAACAGGGCGGCATCGATCTGGAAGCAACCGTCGTGTACGGCTATCGGTCGTGGTCGGCGCACTTCAAGGTCGTCGGCCCCCAGGGCTCCTACGTCATGAAGAGCATCTCGGACTTCGTCGGCCGCATGCGGCGCGGCGAGCGGTTCTCCTACGGCAAGAAGCTCGCGTTCACGCACGTCCCGGCGATGCTCGCCGAGTCGGCGCGCCCCATCGCCCGGTTCCTCGACCGCGCCGTGGCGCTGCGCGAGCAGGCCACCGGCAGCGCGTTTTGGCGCTACCGCGGACGCGACGAGATCGGACGCGACCTCGACCTGTCGGACTACGAGCTCATCGAGCTGTTGGATCTGCTGGACGGCCGCCCCTTCACCGTCGAAGGCACCGACTACGGAACGCGCTCCCTCACCCGCGCGCACGTCGTCAGCGCCGACCCCGATGTCGAGGTCTCGGTGCGGCGCACCGACGACGGCGGCTACGCCATCGAAGCCGACGAGCTGCCTTTCGTGGCGCAGGGCGACCGCATGTACCTGTGGCAGGGCGAGACGTTCTTCCGCTGCTCGGCCGACTTCGCGCGCACGGCGGGCTTCCTGCGCACCGTGTACGAGAACGACGATGCCCGCCTGTTCGTCAGCCTCGCCGACATGCCCCTGTTCTGCGCCACCGTGCTGCCCGCCATCGAGAAGCGCCTCCATGTGGAAACGCCGACCGAGATCGGGCTGTTCCGCCCCGTGCCGTGCAAGCTGGAGTTCTACTTCGACAAGACCGACCGCGACGTCACCTGCGACGCGCAAGCCGTGTACGGCGAACGCCGCTACCCGCTGCTCGACTCCCCCGCTCGCGACGAGGCGGGCCCCCTGCGCGACGAGAAGCTGGAGGGTCGCGCGAGGCGGCTGGTCAAGCAGTATTTCGACACATTAGAAGCTCCCCCATCCATCATGCTGAGCGACGAGACGGCGGTGGCCGACCTCGTGTTCGGCGGCCTTGTCCAGTTCCAGGCGCTGGGCCAGGCGTTCACCACGCCCGCATTCGACCGGCTGCTCGTAGACAAGAAGCCGCGCATCTCGGTGGGCATCTCGCTGGCGGGCAACCTCATCAACCTGGCCGTGTCCGCCGACGACCTGCCCCCAGCCGAGGTGGCGGCGCTGCTGGCGAGCTACCGGCGGCGCAAGCGCTTCCACCGTCTGAAGAGCGGTGCGTACCTCGATCTGACGGAGTACGACCTCGCTCAGCTCGACCACCTTGCGGAGGACTTCGGCTTCACGCCCAAACAGCTGGCCGCAGGCGCGGTGGAGCTTCCCGCCTACCACGCGTTCTACCTCGACGAGCAGTTCAAGGGCGCAGAGCGCAACCGCTCGTTCATGCGCTACCTGGAAAGCTTCCGGGCATCGGCCGGCGAGCCGTGCCCGATGCCCGACCAGCTGGCCGCCACGCTGCGCCCCTACCAGGCGGAAGGGCTGCGCTGGATGAGCGCGTTGGCCGACCGCGATCTCGGCGGCATCCTGGCCGACGAGATGGGCCTGGGCAAGTCGGTGCAGCTCATCGCGTTTCTGCTGGCACGCCAGAGCGAGGCGCGCGCCGTCGGGCCCAGCCTCATCGTGTGCCCCGCCTCCCTCGTGTACAACTGGATGGCCGAGTTCGAGCGCTTCGCCCCGACCCTGGACGTGCGCGCTGCGGTGGGCGCCAAGCGCGAGCGCATGCGCATCCGCGCCGAGGCGTGCGAGAGAGACGCACGCGAAAGCGAGCTTGCCCGCGACGGGCGCTGCTGCGACGTGCTGATCACCTCCTACGACCTGCTGCGCATCGACGCGGAGGACTTCGCCCGGCGCGAATTCTACTGCTGCGCGCTCGACGAGGCGCAGTACGTGAAGAACCACGCCACCAAGACGGCGCGCGCCGCGAAGCGCGTGCGGGCGCGCCACCGCTTCGCGCTGACCGGAACGCCGATGGAGAACCGCCTGAGCGAGCTGTGGAGCATCTTCGACTTCCTCATGCCCGGGCTTCTGGGATCCTACATGCGCTTCCGCGAGCACTTCGAGCTGGACATCACCGGAGGCGACGAAGACGCCGCCCGCCGTCTGCGCTCCCTCGTGGCACCGTTCATGCTGCGCCGCTTGAAGGCCGACGTGCTGCAAGACTTGCCCGACAAGCTGGAATCGGTGGTGTACGTCCCCATGGAGGCCGAGCAGCAGCGCCTGTACGCCGCCCACGAGCAGCAGCTGCGCGACGCGCTGACCCTGCAGAAGAACAACCGCAACAACAAGCAGTTCCACGAGCGCAAAGTGGAGGTGCTCGCCGAGCTGACGAAGCTGCGCCAGCTGTGCTGCGACCCGCGCCTTCTGTACGAGAACTACGCCGGGCACGCGGCAAAGCTGGACGCCATCGCAGAGATCGTGGAATCGGCCATGGACGCCGGCGAGAAGACGCTTGTGTTCTCCCAGTTCACAAGCTTCCTTTCGCTGATCGCCGAAGTGCTGGACGCGCACGGCGTGCCCTACTTCACCATCACGGGAGCCACGCCGAAGAAGCGCCGGCTCGATCTGGTGAACGCGTTCAACGACGACGACACGCCCGTGTTCCTCGTGTCGCTCAAAGCGGGTGGCACCGGGCTCAACCTCACCGGCGCGTCGGTGGTGGTGCACGCCGACCCCTGGTGGAACGCCGCTGCGCAGAACCAGGCCACCGACCGCGCGCACCGCATCGGCCAGACGCAGGTGGTGAGCGTCCACAAGGTCATCGCGAAGGACACCGTCGAAGAGCGCATCCTGCATTTGCAGGATGCGAAGACCGACCTCGCCGACCAGGTGATCGGCGCCGGCGGCGTGTCGTTGGCGAGCCTGAGCCAGGAGGAGCTGCTCGATTTGCTGGACGGATGAGGCGCGGCTTAGAACTTGCCGAAGCGTTCGTAGCGGGCTCGCAGCAGCTCGTCGGTCGGCGTTGCGCATAGCTCGTCAAGCGTGGCGCACACGTAGGAGCGCACGCCCTCGGCCGCCTGCTCGGGGTTCTCATGCGCAGGGCCCGCTCCTTCGGACAGCACGGCGTCCACGATGCTCATCTCGCATGCTTCCGCCGCGCTCATCTTCATGACGGCGGCCGCCTCGGCGGCGCGCGTGCGATCCTTCCACAGGATGGACGCGAAGCCCTCCGGCGACAGCACCGAGTACACCGCGTGCTCCTGCATGGCCACGCGGTCGGCCAGCGCCAGCGCCAGCGCGCCGCCCGAGCCGCCCTCGCCCAACAGCACGCTCACCACGGGCACGCGCAGGCCTGCGAGCGCCAGCAGGTTGTCGGCGATGGCGTTGCCCTGCCCGCGCTCCTCGGCCTCCATGCCGCAGAACGCGCCTTGCGTGTCCACGAGGCACACCACGGGGCGGCCGAACTTCTCGGCCTGGCGCATGAGGCGCAGAGACTTGCGGTAGCCCTCCGGCTGCGGGCAGCCGAAGTTGCGCGCGATGCGCTCTTTGAGGTCGCGTCCTTTCTCCTGCGCGATCACCGTCACCGCGCGACCCCCGATCCAGCCGAGGCCGCACACCACGGCGCCGTCGTCGCCGAACATGCGATCGCCGTGCAGCTCGATGAACCCGTCCACGAACGAGTCGATGTAGGCGAGCGCCGTGGGACGATGCACGTTGCGCGCCAACTGAACGCTCTCCCATGCGCGGTTCGACGTGGGCGCAGTGGCCTCGCGCGCCGCAGCGGACGCGTCCTCCAAAGACACGCCGGCCTCCGCATCGAAACCGCCCGTGCTGAGCGCCTTCTCCAAACGCTTGCGCATGGAGGAGCCGCGGCGGTCGAAGCGCTCGGTGACGGCCGCCATGCGCCCGCGCAGCTTGGCGCGCGCCGAGTCCACCCCTCCGGCGAAAGGCAGGCCGCCGCCCACGGTCAAATCGCCGTACGTCACCGTGTTGTACGTATCGGTGCCGCTGGCCAGGTTCTCGCGCACCGCCTCGTAGCTGACGAGGATATCGCGATCGCCCGGCTCGTGCTCCTGCTCGCCGCGCACAGCCGATGCCGTGGCAAGGTGCAACGCCAGCAAGTGAGCCAGCACGCTGCGCAGCTCGCCGCGCTCCACGATAGCGTCGATCAGCCCGTGATCCAGCGCGAACTCGGCCGTCTGGAAGCCCTCGGGCAGCTCCTGCTTGATGGTGTCCTTGATGACGCGCTGGCCCGCGAAGCCGATCAGCGCGCGCGGCTCGGCCAGGATCACGTCGCCCTGCATGGCGAACGACGCGGTCACGCCGCCCGTCGTGGGATCGGTGAGCACCGAGATGTAGGGAAGCTTCGCCGCGGCATGGCGCTCCAGCGCGCACGACACCTTCGCCATCTGCATGAGTGACACGAGACCCTCCTGCATGCGCGCGCCGCCCGACGCGGTGAACACCACCACGGGCAGACGCTCGTCGGTCGCGCGCTCCACGAGCCGCGCCACCTTCTCGCCCACGACCGAGCCCATCGAGCCCATGAAGAACTGCGACTCCATGATGCCGATGGCCACGCGCAAGCCCGCGATACGTCCGACGCCGGTGCGCACGCCCTCCTCCAAACCCGTCTTCTCGCGCTGAGCCTCGAGCTTGCCCAGGTAGCCGGGGAACTCGAGCGGGTCGGTTTCGGGAACCGTGCGGTTCCATTCCACGAAGCTGTCCGCATCCAGCAAGTCGTCGATGCGCTCGCTCGACGACATGCGCAGGTAACCGCCGCAAGCGGGGCACACGTAATGGCCGGCGGCCAGGCTGGGGCCGTCGAACTTGAGGCCGCAGTGCGGGCACGCGCGCCACGAATCGCCGTCGATAGCGGGTTTGTCGGTAGTGCACAGCACCCAGCCCAGAAGCGGCGCGTCATTGCTGAGCGGGCGGAACACCCGCACGCCGCGAGCCGCCGTGCGAGCGAGGAAGCTGTCCACCTCGGCCAGCGGCAGCGCCTCGTCGCACAGCAGAACCACCGAAGCCCCGCAGGAGTCGATGGCCGTCAGCACGGCATGGCCGTTGCAGAACAGCGCGTCGGAGTACCTCTCGCCCAGGCTCACCGCGCTTTGGGCGAGCTTGATGTGGCTATCGCCCCGATGATCCTGCGTGTACACTGCGCAGGCGGCGAAACCCGCATCGCCCACGGCCTGCATCAGGCGCTTCGCGGTTTTCGGGCGCGCCATGACGAGCGCGACGGGCTTGGAGCCCGCATCGATCCCCCCGGCGCCTTTCGGCGTGCGCGGGGCGGCGGTGGCCAACGCCCGCGGCACGGCGGTGTAGTCAGCCGCGTCGGCAGCATCGTGCGCGTTCGGCGCTATGGGAAGCGAAGCGGCGGCCTCCTCGGCCATGCGCGCAAGGCGGTAGGCCACGTCGGCCGATTCGCCGATAGGCTCGGCCGCCTTGCGCGGCTTGCCCTGGGGCAGCACCGTTCCGTCGGATCCGATGGTGATGTAGTTCTGCTTGGCACTCTTCATCGAACGGCCTCTCGCTCTTTTAAGCTTCCGCTTTCGCCAGCACGTACTTCTGCGTCGCCGACGCGCACACCGCGCCGTCGACGCTCGCCTCCACCTCTGCGACGCACAGACGCGACGAGGACTTCACGATGCGCCCTTTCAGCGTGAGCGTCTCGCCCGGCTCCACCTGGCGGCGGAACTTCGCGCCGTCGATGCCGGTGAGGAAGCCGATAGAACCCTCGGCTCCGCGCTCGACGAGGATGCAGAACGATGCCGCCTGCGCGAGCGCCTCCATGATGATGACGCCCGGCAAAACGGGATGCCCCGGGAAATGCCCCGCGAACAGCGCCAGCTCCGGGTCGACGTCGAGCTCGGCCGTCACCTCCACGCCCGGCTCGCACGCGACGATGCGGCTCACCCAGCAGAACGGGTCGCGATGCGGCAGCACCGCCTCGACGACGTCCCTCTCACAAGGATATTCAATATCCATGTTGACTCCTTCTTCTTCAAAAGACACGCGCTCGGTTTCGTCAACAACGAACCATGCATATCGATGTCCGTGCGCCCCAACTATAGCCAGCGAGAGTCGCGAGGTGGTGCCCACCAAGCGAGTTCCGCAGCGAAGCGAGGACTGTCTGAGCGACTGGGCAGTACCTCGCGATTCTCGCGTCCCGCAGGTTGCTCTACCCGCGATACGGAGACAGCGCCAAGCTCGCGTTATGGCCGCCAAATCCGAGCGAGTTCGACAGCGCCACCTTCTGCGGATAGTCCGTCTTCGCCTCCGTGACGACGCTGACCGGGCATTCCGGATCGGCCTCGGCGAAGCCGGCCGTGGGCGGCACGCAGTCGTTCATCACGGACAAAGCCGTGACGATGGCCTCGATGGCGCCCGCGGCGCCCAGCGTGTGGCCCGTCGTGCCCTTCACCGACGTCACCGGGATCCGGCTTCCCGCCTCTTCGCCGCACAGCGCCAGCAGCGCCTTGGACTCGGTGGCGTCGTTCGCCGGCGTGCCGGTGCCGTGGGCGTTCAGATGCCCCAGGTCATCCGGCGTGAAGCCGCTCTCCTCCAGCGCCTGGCGCATCGCGCGCGCCACGCCCTCGCCGCTGGGCTCGGGAGCCGTCATATGGTAGGCGTCGCCCGTGGAGCCGAAGCCCGTGATCTCGGCCAGCACCGTGGCGCCGCGCTCGAGCGCATGCTCCAGCGACTCCAGCACCACAGCGCCCGCGCCCTCGCCCGCCACGAATCCCGCGCGGCGCACGTCGAACGGCAGGGAGGCCTGCGTCGGATCCTCGGCCTTCGACAGCGCGCCGAGGTTCGAGAACCCGGCCAGGCAGATGGGCGACACGGACTCTTCCGAGCCGCCGGCCAGCGCCGCGTCGATGTAGCCGTGGCGGATGTCGCGCACGGCCGCGCCGATGGAGTGCGCGCCGGTGGCGCAGGCGGTGACCACGTTCAGGCATTCGCCGCGCAGCCCGTAGCGGATGGAGAGGTTGCCCGCCGCGATGTTGCCGATCATCGTGGGAATGAACAGCGGGCTCACGCGCTTCGGACCCTTCTCGGCCAAGGTGAAGAAGCCGCTTTGCAGCTCGTCGATGCCGCCGATGCCGGTGCCGAACACGCACGCGATGCGCGCGGTGTCCTCGGCCTCGAGGTTCAGGCCCGACTGCGCCAGCGCCTCGTCGGAAGCGACGATGGCGTACTGCACGAAGCGCTCGAACCGGCGCGCCTCCTTCTTCGTGATGCCGTGCTCGGTGGCGTCGAAATCGCGCACCTCGGCGGCGACGTGCACGTCGTAGTCGGCCGTGTCGAAGCGCGTGACCGGGCCGATGCAGCAGGCGCGGCCCATGACCGCGTCCCACAGCGCCTGCACGCCCACGCCGGCCGGCGACACCGCGCCCATGCCGGTGATGACCACGCGGTGCGTGCCGTCGGGGCGGCGCGTGCTCGCCGCGTTCGCAATGTTCTCGCTCATAGCGACATACCTCCGTCGATGCAGACAACCTGTCCGGTGATGTAGCCCGCGTCCTCGCTGGCCAAGAAGCGCACGAGCTTCGCCACGTCCTCGGGCTCCCCGAGGCGCTTGGACGCGATGCGCCCCACGATGGCCTCGCGCTGCTTCTCGGACAGCGCGTCGGTCATGTCGGTGGCGATGAAGCCCGGGGCCACGGCGTTGGCCGTGACGTTGCGGGCCGCCAGCTCGCGGGCGATGGACTTCGTGAGCCCGATGACGCCGGCCTTCGAGGCCGCATAGTTCGCCTGGCCCGCGTTGCCCGCCACGCCCACGACGCTCGACATGTTGACGATGCGCCCGTAGCGCTGCTTCATCATGCGCTGCGCCGCGGCCTTGCAGCAGTTGAACGTGCCCTTGAGGTTCACGTCGATCACCGCGTCGAAGTCCTCGTCCTTCATGCGCGCCAGCAGCCCGTCGCGCGTGATGCCGGCGTTGTTCACCAGCACGTCCACGCGGCCGAACGCCTCCTGAGCAGCGTCGATGAGCGCGGCTGCCTCGGCGGCGTCCGCCACGTTGGCGGCCACCGCGATGGCGCGCACGCCGCAGTCGGCCTCCAGGGCTGCGGCGAACGCCCGCGCCTCGTCCAGCCCGCGCTCGCTCGAGCAGTTCACGCACACGTCGAAGCCCGCGCGCGCCAGCTCCTCGGCCACCGCGCGGCCGATGCCGCGGTTCGAGCCGGTGACGACCGCGCTTCGACGCGGAGTTTCGGTTTCGTTGGTCATGGGAGTAGAAGCTCCTATTCGGAATCGGTTGCGGAAGCGACGGCCAGACAGCCGTCGAAGCTCGCGCGGTCCTGCACGCAGGCGCGCGTCGCGGTCTTGTCGATGCGTTTCACGAGGTTCGCCAGAACGCCGCCGAAGCCGACTTCGACGAACATGTCCGCCCCTGCGTCGGTCAACGCAGCCACGCTCGCATCGAAGCGCACGGGGCTCGTGAGGTGGCGCACGAGGTTCTCGCGCGCGTCGGCGGCGAACAGCGGCGCGGCGGTGACGTTGCAGACGAGCGGGATGCGCGCCTCCGAGAACTCGACGTTATCCAAGTAAGCTGCGAGCCCCGCCGCCGCATCGGCCATGAGCGGGCTATGAAACGCGCCCGAGGTGGCCAAACGCGACGAGCGCTTCCCCGCCTCGGCCCATGCCGCCTCGGCGCGCTCGACGGCCGCGGGCGCACCGGCGATGACGATCTGCCCCGGGCAGTTGAAGTTCGCGGGCACCAGCACCTCGCCCTCGGCGCACTGCTCGCAGAGCGCGGCCACGCCGTCCTCGTCGGCCTTCAGCAGCGCGCTCATGACGCCGGGGTGCGCCGCGGCGGCCTCGGCCATAAGCTCGGAGCGCGCTTTCACCAGCGCGAACGTCGCCTCGTCGCTCAGCATGCCCGACACGGCCAGCGCGCTCACCTGCCCCAGCGAGAAGCCCAGCACCGCCGCAGGCTGCACGCCGCGCGCCATGAGCGCGCGGGCGATGCCCACCGACAGCACGCACAGCGCCGGCTGGGCGTTGCGCGTGTCGTTGAGCTCGTCGGGATCGGCGTTGAGCACGAGATCGGCCACGTCGTACCCCAGCACGTCAGACGCGCAGGAAAACGTTTCCTTCACCTCTTTCACAGCGAGAAGATCGCCACCCATGCCCGGCTTCTGCGACCCCTGCCCCGAGAACATGAAGACGGGCGCGCGCGCGAGGAGGGGCGGCAACGTCCAGTCGCTCAAACAGTCCTCGCTTCGCTGCGGAACTCGCTTGGTGGACGCCGCCGCCCCTCCTCGCTCCACACCCACAGGCTTCCGAAGCCCTTTTTCCTCATCCATCAAGAGCCCCCCTAGATCGCACGCCCGCGCCGGGCGCTCAGCGCAGCCAGTGCTTCCAAGTCGAGACCGCCCAGAGCCTCGGCTTCTTCGATCATCCGAGCGATAGCTTCGGCCGCCGTGGCGCGCTCGTGCACGAGCGCGGCCGACTGGCCCGCCATCATGGTGCCGTTGTCCACGTCGCCCTCCACGGCGCGGCGCAGGGAACCCACGTACATAGCCTCCAGCTCGTCGCCGTTGGCGGCGACGTCGCCTTCGAGCTTGCGCACGGTACGGGCGAACTTGTTCTTGAGGCAGCGCACGGGATGCCCGCTGCCGCGGCCCGTGACGATGGTGTCGGCGTCCTTGGCGGCGATCACGCGCTCTTTGTACGCGTCGGCGATGGTGCACTCGTCCACCGTGAGGAAGCGGGTGCCTGCCTGCACGCCCTCGGCGCCCAGCGCGAAGGCGGCGGCCATGCCGCGCCCGTCGGCGATGCCGCCTGCGGCGATCACGGGGATGGACACGGCGTCGCACACTGCGGGGATGAGCGCCATCGTGGTCAGCTCGCCGATATGGCCGCCGGCCTCGGTGCCCTCGGCCACCACGGCATCGGCACCGAGGCGCTCCATGCGCGCGGCCAGCGCGCTGGAGGCCACCACGGGTACCACCTTGATGCCGGCGTCCTTCCACAGCTGCATGTAGTTCGCGGGAGAACCCGCGCCCGTCGTGATAACGTCAACGCGCAGCTTCGCCAGAAGCTCGGCCGTCTCGCCCGTGTTCGGATCCATGAGCATGACGTTCGCGCCGATGGGCTTGTCGGTAATCGAGCGGGCGATGCGCACCTGCTCCTCGACCCAGTCGAGCGGCGCGCCGCCGCATGCGATGATGCCGAGGCCGCCGGCCTCGCTCACCGCGCCGGCCAGGCTCGCATCCGCGATGCGCGCCATCGCGCCCTGCACGACGGGCACCTCGATGCCCAGCAGTTCCGTTACCCGCGTCTTCATGCTCATGCTCTCTCTTCCTCGAACCCACGGCCCCGTTCGGGCCCCGTCATACAAGCGGGCCCCGTACGGGGCCCGATCAACGCGCGTTACAGCGAATCGATGTGCGCGACCAGCTGACCCACCGTCTCGATTCCCTCGGGCTCGCCGAACTCGACGTCGCACTTCTCCTCGAGGTCGCAGATGAGCTCGACCATGTCCAGCGAGTCGATGCCGAGCGACTCCAGCGTGGCCTCCTCGGTGATCTTCTCGGCCTCGAGATCGAGGTTCTCGACGAGGACTTCCTTCACGGTGTCGATGGTAGCCATGGTGCGTTCCTTTCGCTTCATGCAATTTAGTTTGATAGTCAAAGTATTTCTCCGGAAGTAATGGTATGGTGACGGGACTCCGATTGCAAGAGCCGCCATGCGCCCTCCACGATTTCTGCGCCCTTCCTCTTATTCCCACCGCCCCGTTCCAGGCGCACCCAAGACAGGCCCCCTCGACGCATCCAGCCGAATAGCCCAACCGCGAACAGGGCGTGAGCGGTCATGCAGTGCGACGAGCAATCGCTGCGTGTGCGAGGAGAGCTGCGTGACCGCTCACGCCTGCCCCGCAGGTCGCAAACTCCTCACGCCTGCGCGTCGAAGAAGCCCTTCACCTTCTTGAGCGCCCCGGCGAACACGCGCTCCTCCTCCTCGGTAAGATCGGCCAACGCCTCGTCGATCATCTGATGGTGGAACAGGTTGTGCGCGCGCAGCACCTGCCTGCCTTTCTTGGTGAGCGAGACCAGCACCTTGCGCCGATCGTCCTCGGCGCGCGTACGTTCCACGAAGCCCTTGTTCGCCAGTTTGTTCACCGCCGTGGTCAGCGTAGCTAAGGTCACGTTCAGGCGCGCGGCTATCACGTTCATCGGATTGCGCTCGTGCAGGCCGATAGCCACGATGGTGTGGACCTCGGTTATGGTGAGCCCGTGCGTCAGGCGATTGTCCAGCGACTGCTCCTCGATGCGCAGGATGGAGTTGAACGTGCCGGACAGCAGGTCGTCGATTTCCTCGCGCCGTCTTTGAGAAGCGCTCGCCGTCTCGTTCGAACCGTCCACGATCCCCGCCTCCTCGTCCGTCGTTTCACATCGGCCGCATCATACCGTATGTAGTTAGATAGTCAAAGTTTCGACATCGTCGGGCGGTGCGGGGGTGGGCACGAAACGTCGCACGAACCGGCCCTCGCCTTTGCTTTTGAGGTAGCGGTACCCGATGACCGAGAACGCAAGCGCTCCGACGAAGTTCACGAACAGGTCTCCCATGGTATCGCGCAGCCCGATGTCCAGATATCCGCCGACGCCTAGCTCCTGCCCGTTGACCTCGACGGATTCGATACGGTCTATACGTTGCGGATGCTGCGAGCCCGACGGATCGAGCAGCGTGCTGGAGATGCCGGTCACCACCGTGTCCTTCTGCATGTCGAGTCCGAACATCTCGTCCATGCCGAACTCGAAGAACTCCCACAGCACGCCGATGGTCATGGAGAAGCAGAACGCCACCACCACGCAGAAGAACGGCGACAGAGAGAACGCGATGCGATCCGAGCGGTTGAGGATGGACACGAGGGCAAGGCCTATAGCGGCAGCCAGAAACCCGTTGAACGTATGCAGCAGCGCATCCCAGAACGGGAAGATGGTGTAGAAGTGGAGCAGCTCTCCCAGTATCTCGGCCGCGAAGATGAACAGCGCGATGACCACCTCGAGCGTCTCGGGGATGGAGATGCTGAAGTTCACCTCTATGAACGTGGGGACCAGGAACAGCACGAGCGTGAGCAGGCACAGGAAGAACGCCTCGTAGTTGTCGAAGGCGAGCGAGCCGACCGCGCATGCCAACACGATAAGGCGCAGCACCACGTATACCGCAAACGACCCTTTGTTCTTGCGCATCTCGCGACCCATGGCCGCGAAGACCTCGCGCACCCGTCCCATGCCGGCGCCCTATCGCTCGTCGCGGGCAGGACGAAAGTCCAAGCGCCGAGCACGCGGATCGGCAGAGACGAGCACGACGGCGAGCCGCTGCGCCAGGCGATACGACGCGCCCGTGTCCTGCCCGGTCAGACGATGCTGCACAGGATCGAGCGCGAAGTACTCCGAACCAAGGTTCTTGCACGGGATCAAACCTTCGGCCGTGTTGTCGAGGCGCACGTACGCGCCGTACGTCGCCACCCCCGACACCGTCGCCGAGAACGTCTGCCCCACGAACCGCTCGAGATACTCGATGAGCTTGACCTCCTGCGACTCGCGCGCAGCCTTCTCGGCTATGCGCTCCATGTCGGAGGAGTGCTCGGCGATCCATGGCAGCGCCGATTTTTCCTGGTCGAACTTCTCCGGGCGTCCGCCGATGAGGGCCTTGAGCATACGATGCACCACAAGGTCGGGATAGCGCCTGATGGGAGACGTGAAATGCGTGTAGGCCCCGCTGGCCAGGCCGTAGTGCGCAGCGCAGTCGGGACGGTACACCGCCCGCTTCATCGACCGCAGCAGGAGCGTCGACACGAGCTCGCCCTCGGGACGCTCCGCGCTCGCCTCCAGCACGCGCTGGACGACGTGCGCATCGCCCGCGATGAAGTCGGCTTGATCGATGTCGCGGAACCACGCGAAGTCCTGGAACACGGGCACGAGCGCCGCCAAGCTGTCGGCCGAAGGCTGCTCGTGGACGCGGTACAGGCTGGGGAACTTCGCATCGCGCAGGTGCTTGGCGACGGTCTCGTTCGCAAGGATCATGGCCTCTTCGATGAGCGAGGTCGCGTCGGTCTTGACGCGCAAGTCGATACCCGTCGGACTCCCCTCCTCATCGAGAACCACGCGCGCCTCGACCGAGTCGAAGTCGAGGCCGCCCGCCCTCTCGCGGGAGGCGAACCGCTGCTTCGCCAGGCGCGACAGCGCGGCGAGGCGGTCGGAAAGCCCGTCGCCCGGCGCGCAAGCGCCGTCGCGCCGCACGAGATCCTTCGACTCCGCGCCTTCGGCGCTCCGCTCAGGATGACAACGGTCCAGCAGCGCCTGCGCTTCCTCGTACGACAGGCGCGCATGCGAGCGGATGAGCGCCGGATACAGATCGTAGGCCACGAGCCGCGCCCGATCGTCGAGGTAGAGGTCGGCCGTCATCGTACGACGCACTTCGTCGGGCTTGAGCGAGCACAGATCGCCCGACAACTCGTCGGGCAGCATGGGAATCACACGGTCGACGAGGTACACGCTGGTCGCCCGCCTGCGCGCATCGAGGTCGAGCGAGGAATTCCACGGCACGTAGTGCGCCACGTCGGCGATATGCACGCCCAACCGCCAACGCGCCACCCCGAGCCCGCGCTCGTCCACCACGCGGATGCCGGTTCCAACCCCGCAGGTCGAAACGGGCTCCAGGCTGACCGCATCGTCGAAGTCCCTCGCATCGGCCGGATCGATGGTGAACGTGAAACGCTCCCTCAAGTCGCGGTACCCCGACGCCAACGCGCCGTCCTCGTCGAGCACCGCGCTTCGCGCCTCCGAAAGCGCCCCTTCGGAGAACACCGTCTCCAGCTTGTGACGGGCGATCACCACGTCTACGGCCGCGTGCTCGTCGTCGGCGAGCCCGAGCACCTCCTCGATAACGCCGGTGGCCGCCGTGTTGCGCGAAGGAAACGTCGTGATGCGCACGCGCACGAGCGATCCGTCTTCGATGTCGGGCCGGTCGGCACGCATGGTGAATATGTCATAGGGGATGTTCGCATCTTCGGGCACGACCACGCCGAAAGGTTCGGCCACCTCGTAGCGCCCCACGAGCGTGTCGTGCGCACGGTCGACGACCCGCAGCACGCGCGCCGCCGGCTTCTCTCCTGCGCGAAGATCTGCTTTGCGTTCATGCGGCTGCTTCTTGCGGCCGCTCTGCACGGGCAGCGGCGCCACTTCCACGAGATCGCCGTCGAACGCACCCGCCATCTTGGATTCCGGAACGAAGAACTCGCCCTCCGCCGTCTGCACGAAGCCGAAGCCGCCTCCGCGCACGCTCAGCACGCCCCGCGGGTTGCTACGGGGATGCCGGCGCGTATGGGAACGCGTCCGCCCCACGGCTAGCCCTTCACGAGGGACTGGGCGGTTTCGAGCGCGAGAGCCTTCTGGTTATCCTCGCCCTCCGCCAAACCCACCATCACGTCGGGGGTGACGCCCACGCCTTCGATGTCGTGTCCGAGCGGGCTCTTGTAGAACGCGGCGGTGTAGCGCAGCGCTCCGCCGAAACTCAAATCGCGCGTCACCTGCACCGAGCCCTTGCCCAACGTCGTGGATCCCACGAGCGTGGCGCGCTGGTTGTCCTTGAGCGACGCGGCCAGCACCTCGGCGGAAGCGGAGGTCTTGCCGTTCACGAGCAAGACCAGCGGCTTCTCCGTCACGTAGGGGCGCGAGGTGGTCTTGGACGTCTCCTCGGCCTTCGTCTGGATCTTCACAATGGTGCCGCTCTTCACGAACAGGCTGGCGATATCCACCGACTGCGTGAGGAAACCGCCGGGGTTGTCGCGGATATCGAGCACGAACGATGTGGCGCCTTGCGACTCGAGGTCGGCGACCGCGTTCTTCACGAGGTCTGCCGCGTTCTGCGTGATCTGCTTGAGCTTGATGTAGCCCACCGTGTCGGAAAGCTCGGTCTCCACGTTCTTCACCGCGTAGTTCGAGCACACGAGCGTCGTAGTGAACTCCTCGCCGCCCTCGTCGTCGAGCGAGCTGGCGCGCCGCCACGTGATGACGACGTTCTCGCCCTCCTCGCGCTTGAGCGCGGAGGTCACCTCGTTCGTGGTCCACTCGTGTCCGCGGTCGCCGTCGATGGCCACCACGAAATCGCCGCTGCGCACGTCGGCCATCTGGGCGGCCGAACCCTCGAACACGTCGGCCGCGTAAGCGCGCCCTTTGTATTCGGAGAACAGCACGCCGATGCCCGCCGACTGCTCGGCGCTGTCCTGCATGAGCGCGGCGTAGCGCGCAGGATCGTAATAGCGCAGATACGCGTCTTCCGTCGTGTCCGAAAGCGCGTTCAGCACGTTGGTCGTGGCCATGTTCAAATCGTAGGAGTCCAAGCTGTCGTTGTCGATGATGCCCTCGACCTCCTCCACGCGCGCCCCGAGGGAGTCGTAGGTGTCGCCCGACGTGGTGGATCCCGGATTGCGGTCGACGTCCACCACAAGCGACGTGAAGCCGAGCGACTCGAGAAGAGAAGCGTCGCCTCGCGCAGTAAAGCCCGCGACGAAAGCGACGCTCACGACGATGACGACGATGCAGGCCTTGATAAGGCGCATGTTGCGCGCCCGCGCTCGACGGGCGGACGCCGCAACATGCGAAGTGTCAGTATGCTTGGCCATGGCCGTTCAACCGGTTACACCTTGAGGTAGCGGCGCATGGCGAACGCCGAACCCAGCAGGCCGATGAGCAGGCCCGCGCCCACCAGCACGGCGTAGATGAACAGGAAGGTGTTCAGGCTCAGGTCGAAGTTGAGGAACATGAGCGCGCTCTGCAGCTTCGGCAGCGCGAGCGTGCGCAGAAGCTCAAGGCAGCCCACCGCCAAAAGCGAGCCGATGATGGCGTGCAGCGCGCCTTCCATGAGGAAGGGCCCGCGGATGAAGCCGTTCGACGCGCCCACGAGGCGCATGATGGCGATTTCCTTGCGGCGCGCCAGAATGGCCAGGCGGATGGTGTTGTTGATGAACACCATGGCGATGAAGATGAGCAGAGCCACCAGCGCGATGCCGATGTAGCGCACGTAGTTCGTGAGCGTGAACAGGCGGTCGACCGTCTGCTGGCCGTACTTGAGCGACTGCTCGGGCGTGTCGTACCCGATGATCTGCTGGTAGGTGGAGTTGCCGCGGATCGCATCGGCCACCTGCTCGACCAGCTGCGGGTCGGACAGCTCGACGTCGATCGAGCGCGGCAGCGGGTTCTGCCCGTCCAGCGTGTCGATGATGTCGGACGTCGTGGAGGAGCGGAACTTCTCGAGCGCCTGCTCCTTGTTCGTGAAGCCCACCGATGCCACGCCGTCGAGCCCCTCGATGAAGTTCTCGACCGACTGGATATCGGCGTCGGAGGCATCGTCGGACACGTAGGCCGTGATGGACACCTCGCTCTCCACCGACGAGACGAGCTTCTCGACGACGAAGCCGCCGACGAGGAACACGCCGATGATCAGCAGCGACAGGAAGATGGTCACGATGGATCCCAGCGCCGTCGACAGGTTGCGCGTGAAGCCCTTGAGGGACTCCTTGATAAAGTAGAAGAAACTAGACATCGAAACCGTACACCCCCCGATCCTGGTCGCGGGTGAGGTGTCCGCGGTCGAGCGCGATGACGCGCCGGCGCATGTTGTCCACCATCTCGCGGTCGT
>OLRC01000173.1_pt1 | contig 48037 bp, 63 predicted proteins | sample 1672081 | NCBI WGS metagenome assembly OLRC01 (sample SAMEA3136643, study PRJEB25190) | human gut metagenome | biome: human gut; feature: human-associated habitat; material: faeces | place: Austria | collected 2013
TGATCGTCTTTTCCAGCACCTTCATCTCAACCGGTTTTGAAACATGTGCATTCATATATCCAAAACATCATTAATAATTCCTAACAGATGCTGTGATGACGTATCAATTTTATCCGCATACTCTATTACCTTGCCTTTATCACCGGCATCATATCTGATTAATGACGTAATACTAATCAGAACTGCATTAGAATAACTGCATCCTTTTTCTTCCAGTTCCGCCTTTGTTTTCTCAAAAGAAGAATTGTGAAGATACTTCATATTCCAGTTCTACTAGACTTACCAATACATAAGGGTAATTATTTCCTGTACCGACTGCATCATAGCCCTCTTTATACAGGTCTCTTATCTGTTTCCCCACATCCTATAAGTCCTGTTACTGCTACACATGCCAAAATGAGACATACACTTTGTAGTTTTTTAATTTTCATATTTTTTCTCTCTTCTTTATAAAATTATTATAGTTACGTCTATGAAATAATATCATAAAAAACACTGCCAAACAGACAGTGCATCTCATTTCATGCAGCTGGCTGCCATTTTAAAGACCCTGTAGCTTTGCGTCCCAGACTTTCATCTGGTTTGCCGATTATCCTATTAAAACTTTTAAACTTATACAAAAATATTAATATTATTATTATACTCCCATATTCCACTATACACAAGAAAAACATTACCGCTTTAACGCCTAGAGTGTGTTTGAAAAATCATTCAAAGTAAAAAAAAATGGAAGTCACAATATTATTTGTTAGTACTATCCATTTCTCATTATTTTTATTTTCCTTATCATTCATCATATTATAACAATAAAAAGGGAGAATCTTGACTTTCCCTATCATTCATCATATTATTTAATACAGTTCAAAAAAATACCATTTAGGAAGGAGAAGAATGAATCATATGCCCCAGCCACATTCGTAGCTTTTTTCACGACACTTTAAATGCTTACAATAAAATGTGCGAACCTATTCTTATAAAAGGAGACTATATATTTATGCAAGACAACAAAAACTTTTTAGCTGCCGAACCCATCGGAAAGCTTCTTCTTAAGCTGTCGATTCCAACCGTAATCGCGCAGCTCATCAATATGCTCTACAACATTGTAGACCGAATCTATATCGGGCATATCCCCAGTGATGGCAGTCTGGCTCTTACTGGTGTGGGAGTCTGTATGCCAATCATTATGATCGTTACTGCTTTTGCCGCATTAGTCAGCTCCGGTGGTGCTCCAAGAGCTTCTATTTATATGGGAAAGCAGGATAATGAATCGGCAGAAAATATACTTGGAAACTGTTTTCTTCTCCAGATTGTTATTTCTCTTATTTTAACTGCTATTTTACTGATTTGGAGTAAAGATTTATTGCTCGCATTCGGTGCCAGTGAAAATACGATCAGCTATGCCACAGACTATATGCATATCTATGCGTTTGGCACCTTGTTTGTGCAGTTAACACTTGGTATGAATGCTTTTATTACTGCACAGGGATTCACTACTATTTCTATGGTTTCTGTTCTTATTGGTGCCATTTGTAATATTACTTTAGACCCTGTATTTATTTTTGCTTTTCATATGGGTGTAAAAGGGGCGGCTCTGGCAACGGTGATTTCACAGGCAATTTCTACGATTTGGGTTGTCTCTTTCCTTTGCGGTAAAAAAACACATCTTCATCTTAGAAAGAAATATATGCGTCTGGAACCAAAAGTTTTTGTTCCATGTGTCACTCTTGGACTGGCTGCTTTTATTATGCAGGCAAGTGAAAGTATTGTAACGGTTTGCTTTAATTCCTCTCTTCTTCGTTATGGCGGAGATATTGCTGTCGGAGCCATGACGATTTTGACCAGTGTAATGCAATTTGCTATGCTGCCGCTTCAGGGAATCGCCCAGGGAGCGCAACCGATTTCCAGCTATAATTACGGAGCAAAAAATACGAATCGTGTAAAGAAAACTTTCCGTTTGCTCCTGATGACCTGTCTGAGCTATTCTGCATTACTTTGGGCTGCTGTACAGCTTATTCCAAGAGTATTCGTAAGTATTTTTACCGCAGATGCGAGTCTTATCAACTTTACTGCTCCAATGCTTAGAATCTATCTGGGAGGTCTCTTCCTGTTCGGTATTCAGATTGCCTGCCAGATGACATTTACTTCACTTGGAAAAGCAGTAAACTCTATTGTTGTTGCTGTCGTTCGTAAATTTGTATTGCTGCTGCCGCTTATTTATATTATGCCTCATGTGGTATCCAATCCAACTACAGGAGTGTATATGGCGGAACCGATTGCGGATATTATTGCGGTACTTTTTACATCAGTTTTATTTTCATTTCAGTTTAAAAAGGCTCTGGCAGAGATTCAGAATGAAAATAATTGATATATAATTTATAGTAATTTTGTACAGCAGCCAAAGTCCTGTATGTCCTGCCCAATGTCATTCTTATCTAAATGACATTGGATTTTTTAGTGGTTCTTTCTGATAATTCTTCAGACAAACCAGAAGTTATACTGTTATTGAAGCCGCAACCTCCTCCATTGCTTCTTCCATAAAATTCTGTTTCTGTACTTCATCAATATCCGGAAGTTCCTCAATAGAGGATACACCAAAGCAGCGTAAAAATTCTTCTGTCGTTCCGAATACAATTGGATGTCCTATTGTATCGAGTCTGCCAAGTTCTTTTATCAGGCGGTATTCGAGGAGTTTATTTACCGCGAAGTCACTTTTTACCCCTCGAATCGCCTCGATTTCCTGTTTGGTTACAGGCTGTTTATAGGCAACGATAGAAAGTGTCTCTAACATAACGTCTGTTAAAGAACGCTTCTTCGGCTGACTTACTAACTTTTTGACATACTCATAAGTCTCAATCTTCGTACATATCTGGTACGCCCCATCTAACTCAATCAGGCAGATTCCTCTATCCTTTCCGGCATAATCGCCTTTCATTTCCTCTAATAGTTCTTTTAATGTATCTTCTTCTATGTCAAGAACTTCTGATAATCGAGAAATTGCAACTGACTCTCCCATCGTAAAAAGAATCGCCTCAATAATTCCCTTTATTCTCTCTTTATCTTTCATAATACCTCTTTTCCAATTCTTCAGTACCCCCTATTCACAGGAATCTAAGTATATCTCCGCAAAGTTATGTTCCTGACTTACTTTTATCTCTCCTACCTTCATCAGTTCAAGTACCGCAAGGAAAGTTACGATTACCATTTCCTTGACGGGCTGAATATCAAGAAGGGTTCGGAAATTTATTTTTTTCAGTCCGCGAATCTGACGGCGTATGTCATCCATACGGTCTTCTACTTTATATTTTTCTTTCTGAATCTTTCCGAAATGGCTCCGCACTGGATCTTCTCTGTCCTTTTTCCGGCGCATGACCATGCGGAATATCTGGTTTAACTTTTCTAAAGTGATGTCCCCAACAATTTCTTCCGGGCGGATCGGCTCCTCGTAGTACTTGATTTCTTCTGGTACAGTTTCCGGTTTAAAGAATACTTTCTGGGCATCTACACTTAAGTCTTTTAATTCTTCTGCCGCATATTTGTACATTTTGTATTCGGTAAGACGGCGGACTAATTCTTCTCTTGGATCTTCTTCCTCCTCTTTTTCCGGCTGTGGAAGCAGCATTTTTGACTTTATCTTTAATAATGTCGCTGCCATAACGAGGAACTCACTCATTGATTCCATCGAATAGGTTTTTTCCATCTCACGGATGTATTCCATGTACTGGTTTGTGATTTCCACGATTGGAATGTCGTATATACTTACTTTATTTTTCTCTATTAAATGTAGAAGAAGGTCCAGAGGACCTTCAAATACATCCAGTTTAATATCAATTTTCATGCTCTGCTCTAAGTCTCTTTCGGTCAATATCTATTGATGCCTCATCTAACATAGGAAGAGGTATCTCCTTTGGCTCTGGAAGAAATTCTACTTTATAAATGATAGCGGCAAGTGCCGGAATCGTAATCTTAAACTTTCTCTTCCACCACTTATAGCCCGTTGTTTCTGCCACGATGTCTTCCTTTAATCCCTCAAAATATCCACCATACTCTTTTCGCTCACCAGATAATACTTCATGAAGAACTGCATAATGGTCATAACCAAATTCAAAGTCATTATACTGTGCATCACTCATGTTCAGTACAACGATGAAATGATCCTCTCCGCACATTCTCTCGTAAATGTACACTCTTTCCTCAACCGCTTCCACCTCAATCCATCGGAAGTTCGCAGAATTATAATCTCCATTGAAAAATGCTGGTTCACTGATATAAAGATGATTTAAATCCTTCATAAAACGGTGGAAATCCTGATGCTTTGGATAGTCTAAGAGCATCCAGTCACATTCTTTTTCCTCATCCCACTCTCTGAACTGGCCAATCTCATTACCCATGAAATTAAGCTTCTTTCCAGGATGAGTGTACATGTAAGTGTAAAGAGTCTTTGCCTGCTGGAACTTTAGGTCATACTCGCCCCACATTTTCTGCAAAATGGTTGCCTTTCCGTGTACCACCTCATCATGAGAAAATGGTAACAGATAATGTTCATTATAAAAATACATCATAGAAAATGACAGCTTATGATAATGGAACTTTCTGTCATATGGATGAATTCTAAAATAATCTAACGTATCATTCATCCACCCCATATCCCACTTATAGTCAAATCCCAGGCCGTCATACTCTACCGGTGCAGTTACTTTCGGGAAGTTCGTAGAATCTTCCGCAATAAGCATAACAGAAGGATGTAACTTTTGCAAACCAGAATTCATGCATTTGATAAAATCAAGCGCGCCTTCATTAATTCCCTTTGAAGAATCTCCCTGCCAGTAAATAGCATTACTAATTGCATCCATACGGATGCCGTCAAAGTGGAACTTCTCCATCCAGAAATTCGCAGAGGACTGTAAAAAGCTTCGCACTTCACCACGGTAATAGTTAAAATTACAGGTTCCCCACTCACTATAACCCTTATCATCGTCCGCATATTCATAAAGAGCCGTTCCATCAAACTTATTCAGCGCATAAGTATCCGCAATAAAATGTACCGGAACAAAGTCCATGATAACACCAATTCCTTCTTTATGGAAAAGATCTACCATCTCCATTAATTCCCTTGCTGTTCCATAACGGGAAGTCGGACAGAAATATCCGCTTGCCTGATATCCCCAGGAACAGTCTGCCGGATGCTCAGTTAGCGGCAGGAACTCTACATGTGTATATCCCATTTCTTTAACATATGGAATAAGCTGCTTTCCTAACTCCTGATAATGATACCAGCCATTCTCCTCGTCTGCCTCATTCTTTCGCCAGGAACCGGCATGCACCTCGTAAATATTTACCGGAAGATCATAATTCTTACTTCTCTTCTTCATCCACGCTTCATCTGAAAAATGATAGTCTTCCAAATCTACGATAACTGATGCTGTATCTGGTCGTACCTGTGAACCAAAACTGTACGGGTCAAAACGATCCATAACAATTCCATCCGGCTGATAAATACGGTACTTGTACATCATTCCCGGCTTCGCATCCTTTTGTACACATTCAAACACACCGCTCTGTGCATCCTGAATCATCTCATCTTCTGTACCATCCCAGCCATTAAACTCTCCGATCACCTCAATCTTTTCCGCATTCGGTGCATAAACTCGAAATAACACACCGTTCTTTGTCAAGTGTGCTCCAAAATATTCATACGCATCAAACGCTTTTCCAATATAAAATTCATGTAAATTCATAATCGTATCCCCTCATCATTTTATTTTGCCCAGATATTTACTTCTATTTTAAGCAATTTTCTTAAGATTAGCAACAAGGAAATGCATATTTTTAGGCACTGGCCATAAAATGTACTAATTCTTATTTGGAGTATCATATGCAAAAATATTTTTCCAGAAAAATTACACGAAAATTCTTTTATTCCTTTGCATTTTTTCTGATAACAAGTTTTCTGACGGGGACTATTCTTTTTCCTGTGAAAATAGTTTCTTTGGCTTCTTCTGGTAATTCTATGGAAAACTCTTTAAATCCACTTTCTGACAATTCAGGAATCAACGAGCTTTCTAATCGTTTAAAAAATATTACTACTTCTAATAATATTTCTGTTCAAGCTGCCACTGATAGTACTTCTAATGTTTCTTACCAGACTAACTCTGAAAGTTCCAGTGCATCTTCTGCAAACACTGGATTTCAATCCGCTGCACCTAATGCCATTTTAATGGAAGCCACTACTGGTACAATTCTTTATGAAAAAGATGCAGACAAAGAAAAACCTCCTGCAAGCGTCACAAAAGTTATGACTCTCTTACTTATCTTTGAAGCTCTTTCAAAAAAGCAGATTACCTTAAATGATACGGTTACCGTCAGCGAACACGCTGCATCTATTGCTCACTTATGATGGAACTTATAATGTAACTTATAATGTAACTTATTTACTCTTAATAAGCTTGCCTTTCTTTAGAAGATTCAGCAGCCTTGTATTCTGCATTGCACTGCCGGTATAATTTTTAACCCCGTTTAAGGTTGCAATCCTTTTGCGGTTGCTCTTCGAAGGATTGATGCTTAAGGATTTCAATGCATCAACAATCGAACTAGATTTTCCCTTATATCGTGGATAGTATACAATCTTTTTCTTAACAGGTTTCTTTGTATTTTCTTCAACTTTTTTCTTCACTGGCTCTTTATAAAGTACATTTAAGTCAAAGTTTCCGCTGTTACCGTTTGAAATCGTCTTCGGGAAACGTCCTTTAGATGTATACTGCCATGCGACATTTGCCGCTGCTGGCTTTTTCTCCTGATTTGGATTTGTTGCAATCTGCATTCGTTTATTTGAGTTATAATAGCGAGCAATCCACCAGTTGTTGCACTTTACAAGTTTTCTATCAATATGTTCCTCATAATAGCTTTTTCCCGTATAAGCGCCAAACACGTACCCTCTTGATTCGACAACTTCCTGTGCAGCGTTAATGATTTCGGCGATTTTCGCCTTGCTCAAGGCTGCCTGTACCTTATCCTCGATATCAAACCACACGCCATACTCAAAGTGTGTTTTATCAATTTTATCAAGAATATCACAGACAAGCTCCATGTCACTTTTAGCCTTTGTCGCTGTAGTTGCGTAAGAGTAATTATATACTCCCCAGTCGATTTCATTTTCGTTGCAGGCTGTGTAATTCTCATTAAACTTTTTGTCTCTGTTCAGGTCTTTTCTGATAATTTTCAGGATAGCTCCCTCGCATCCGTATCCTTTTGCCTTTTTCCAATCCACAGCCCCGTTGTAGGATGATACGTCAACCAATTTTCTCATGTCTTATTCCTCCTCTTCATCTTTAATACTTAATCCTAAAACTTTTCTAATCTGGTTTGGCAGTAAGTCTGGATTGATCTTTCCAATGTTTTCAATAATACTGCCTAATTCCATCAAAATTATGTACACGCATACTCCTGCTGCAATTGGGACCCGGAAGCCGAGGTCTACGAATTTTTGAGCATAATCAATAAGATATGCTAAAGCAACAAGCATGATTGAGCCGAATTTGTGATACAGCCCCTTTCTCATTATTGATGATTTCCAAATATGATTAGCAACAGCGGCAATATTTCCGCTGATCGAATCAAACACAATAAATAAACAAGTTAATAAAGGTAACATAATAGCATCCATCTCCATTCCTCCTACTTTACAATTACTATTCCTCTGTACTTTTCATTTGTACATTTCTTCTTATTTTCTTTTTCGGCTGTTGTTACATTCTTCCTTCCATCAGAAAACCGCCACACCCTACCTGTCTTGTTGTCCCGCAATAAAACAACCGTATGAATCGGGTTGCCCTCTTCAAACAAAATCATATGTCCTTTTTTTAGATGTGCTTCGATTCTGTCATTGCTCATGCTTTTATGATAGACTGCTGGCTTTCCTGAGCAAATCATATTGATTCCCCTCACAATTTCCGTCAAAGGATACTTTGCACCACATTTCAGTTTTCTTCGAGCGTACCGCAATGTCTGCTGCATATTTTTCTTAACGCCCTTATAGCGTAAAGCCATATAAAAAGCGACAAGGCTACAACCATGTCGCTTGATAAAATCCGTTTTAAAATTATGCTGTGAAGGGACCGGGATAATCCGGCCGTTGTCTAAGATAACCCTCCACGGAAATCGCTTTTTTGTTTTTTTATCCTTATTTGCTACTATTTTCATTCAGATCACCTTTACAGATTGCTACTTTACTCCACCGGCCGTGGTATTTTCCGAACACCGGGCGAATACGGATGTAATAATTCTGATGAATATGTGCGCACGGTTCGTCATTTAAACTGCACGTGTATTCCCTCGTTGCACTACCCCAGTTTGGACCACCTTTCTGATTATGCACATCTTTTTTAAATTTTTTATCCGGTGAAATCTGGTGCTCGTACCCTGTCGTATTTTCCAAATGCGTCCATTTATACATAAATTTTCGTTCATTTTTTCCAATTGTGTTGTAGCTGATAGAAATTTTTATCGGCTTATGTGTCACAGCCCGTACAAAATTTTTATAGTTTTCTGTACGATTGTAATTCACCGTTCTAGCAGACGTATAAACCGGAAATAACAGACAGCACATCATCATTACACATAAAATCATTCTCTTTTTCATAACTCTTCTCCTTTATTTTTCTGAATTATCAGTTACCAGTTCCTCAAAACCACTGTCAATCAGAATTTCTTTCACTTTTTCTTTTAACAGTCTCGGTACGTCCTTATACTCTTTTTTTCCTAGCATAATCTGCTGTGCCCATAACATTGCCATCATTTCTTTACCTCTACTTTCTTTAATATAAAAATATGTTAATAGTTTTAACATTACTGATAAACCATCTCACTCATTTCGAGTAGGCATTCCCTCAGCATGTTGTTTTCTTCTTTTACCTCTGCGATCATTTCCAGTGCTGTTTTCTCTCTTTCCGGTTCGTAATCTAAATATTTCGCCGAATCAGCAGCAACCATCTCCTGCGTAATCACAGATGAATCAATATTAAATTCGTTCATGTCATAGCGAAACTGAACAAATTCATTTTCCTCGCATTTCTGCGTGACTTCTTCAACGGAATTTAAATCATAGATAAATACATCCGCCGTGCCATCTGGAAGCGAAAAATAATCATAGCTTTTTGTCAAACGGCTGGTAAAATAGCCTTTGCTTCGCATCTAATCACCTCTTTTGCTCTGTTTAATGTTCTTTTTATGTTATATTTCCTCGAAATCATCACTGAATCAGAATTTTTAACCATGCCGTTACGGGAGATTATCTTATTTGCTACATTTCTGCACATTGTTCTCGCTTTATTTTTATATCTCACAAGCAATCTCCTAATTCTTTTCCAGTTCCTTTTTCTGATTGTTGTATGTGTTCTCGTGATTTTATAGCCCATCATGTCGATTGTTTCCGAACCTCTATGATAATTATTCTCGCTCTTAAATCGTAGCCCTAATTTTCTTTTCAGAAAATCATGTAGCATTTTGCGTGCCTTCTTTAGATTTTTAAGATTTGGTGAAAACAAAATAATATCATCCATATAGAAAAGCTTCTTTGAGATCATATTAATTCGCTTCCCTCTTCGGAGTGTGTAACAATGATTATCAATGTAGTGCCAGGCGTATGACAGATAGTAATTTGCTAAATACTGACAGAGATACGAGCCGATACACAGCCCTTCTTCGTATGTATCTAAGAGGCGATAGATAACTTTCAAAATTGCTTCATTCTTAATATCCCTTGCAAGCAATTTCTTTAACCTGTCACGCGGGATGCTCGGATAATAATGATAGATATCCTCTTTGCAGTAATACTTTGTTGCTGACTCTTCCTTTCTTATCCATCGCTCTATTGCTTTCTTGCCGAAGATTTGACCTCTTCCTTTCGTGCTTGCGCATTGATACGGTCCGATTTTTGCATTTAACATCGGTTTAATCGCATTAATCACGATGTAATCATAAACCTGTTGTTTAATGCTTGCGATGCCGATTCTTCTCTCTTTCCCACTCGCTTTATCAGTTCGATTCTGATAATGAATTTTTCTAAGAGGTATACAATTATTATTGATCTCCTCTAATAAGTCCTTAGAGATTACAGGAAAGAGGGTCTTTTTAACATTCTTTCTCGCTTTAGTATCGCTATATACATAGTGACGGATTGATTTTGCCGCATCGTGTAGGCTTTTATCCGTCATTTTATGACGAATAGCATATCCCGCAAGGAAATAAGCTACATCCTTACGCCTCCATCTTCTTTTTAAACAATCACTTAAACATTTTCTTATGTATTCTTCCGTGAATACAAAATTTTTGCAAAACCGTTTCATTTACATCCTTTCGTTGTATAGCATAGACTTTCATTTCTATTACTAGCCTACCGGTTTCATATACAATTTTTAGACTACAACTTTAGTTGAGCCTAAGGAGCTTTCGCTGTCCTGCCAAGGTACGAAATACGTGTCAAAAGTTATTTTAGATGTATAATTTTTTCGAATTGCGACCGCCGATATTCCACCTGCAGTTCCCAAGCCTGTTGTTCAGATTCAGGTAGAACAGCCCGCAGGTATCCCTGTTCCTGAGATTGCCAAACGACTGGAGCGGTGCTGACACGCAAACCCTAGTTAATGATGGGAGGAATCCCCTCTTCCTTGCGGAATTCACCCCTCTTGTAAAACCGCGTTGACAGAAAGGCGACCGCCGAAATGCCACCAGCAGTGCCCAAGCCTGAGGCTCAGACTCAGGCAGAACAGCCCGCAGGCAACCCCGCTCCAGAGATCGCCAAACGACCGGAGCTCCCTTGTTTCTCCAACACCACCACTTAGATATATCGCGTCGCCGCACCCTTTTGAGCTACCGCTACCACTTTCTCCACAGCTTGCTGCACATAGATATCCATTCTTAAAATTTAAATGTGTAATATAGTTCCATGCGTTTTTACTTGTTATGCTAATCTCCGATAACTTAATATAGCCTGCTTGATTCTGTTTAGGAGTCGTTACCGCCTTTGTTGCATCTGCTAATCCATAAATCTCGCATGTGTTATCGCCAGTAATGATGCTAAATCCGGACATAATCTCATAGATACCCAGCTGCATCTCGATGCCCTGAAAAACAATAGGATATCGTCTGTTTGTGAGGCCTGCGACCGTAGGACAAGGGCTTCCTGTTCGTCCTTTCACATCCTTATTAAATCCGGTTCTCCAGTGCATCGAGGACATGATACATCTTAATTGTGTATCTCCAGATTCCTGATGCACCGTTGAGAATGCATCACAATCAAGATAAACCGCCTTGTTGTTATCATCTAATGTCTCAATTTTTAAAACCTTAACATCAAATGCAATCTCATGAATTCGCTTATCATATCTATCGTTAGAACGGCTTGAACCGCTCATATATTCGTGCCCGACAGATACATAGCTTCCGATTTCAATGCTGGAGGCCTGCGAATTTGTAACAGGAAAATAAGTATGTAACTCATCGCTTTCAATCGAGGCAACAAACTGAAAACTATTACCAGTGCATCCCGTCATTGTTTTATCACTGCTGATATCTCCGAACATCAATAGCCATGTGGTCTGGATATATCCATTATCTAAAAATGTAGCTAGCGAATAGTACTTTCCGCGCTTCTTCATACACGCAATGCTATCATTCATTGAAATAGCTTCTGTTGTAGAATCACTCGTTCGGAATGCACAGCGTTTATTCGGCTGAGAATGTAATAAACCATCATCACCTGTAACAAGCGGATATTTCGCGATCAGGAAGAAAGGATTCTTTGTCCCGTCTAAGTTGTATGCTAATTTGTTTAATTCGTATCCCTCACGAGGGGTAAAGCACCGGGAATATCTCATGTATCCATTGCCGAGATTAGACCATTTCTCGTAGAAAGCAAGTCCGCACACAAATACGTCTGCGCTGCCTGTCTCTGAGAAATTATCATCCCCCTTTACTGCTGTGATTTTTTTGATTCCGTTATCATCCACAATAGCATTTACATCGATCGTCTTAAACCATGGAAGTTCCTCGTAGTCATTTTGACGATGTTCTGCGGCTGTGGAAGGTAACGCAATTAATCCGGCGTTATCATCCGATTTAATCCCTGCACTGCCCTGTGTTGTCTCCCAGAGCGGGATATCGATTGAATACACTTTATCCGTATAAGCAAGCAAATTAAACATTGTATTGATTCGGTTAATGTCGCTTAAGAACGGTTCCGCTACTTCCTGAATTGCTTTTTTCTGTTTATTACCCTCATCAGTAACTGCTTTTACTTTTGTATCCCCTGCGGTATTGACTGCGTTTTTCTGGCTTGTGCCGGCCGTGTTAATCTCGTCTGTTTTTTCTGTCGCAAGCTCTTTAATGTTTTTTACGGCAGTGTCTTTTTCTGTTTGTAAATCATTCAATGCTTGAGAACTTTTTGTGTCAAATTCGGTGTTTATTTGTGTCATGCTCGTGACTTTCTCTTCTCCGGCGGTTGTTACAGATTTTAACTGCTTTACTCCTTCCGACGTTACCGCCTGCGTTGCTTCGGATTTAGCTGTAGAAATATCAGAAATCGCCTGCGTTGCTGCGGTTCTTACACTTTCTGATGCTTTTTCCGCTGCATCTTTTGCCGAGGAGGCATTATTAGCAAAAGAGGATGCCGAATTTGCCGCGGAGGTTGCAGCGCTTGCGGCTGATGCAGCTTCTTCTGCAGAACCCTTTGCCGCTTGAGCAGAATTTTGTGCACTAGATGCTGCAGATGCGGCACCACTAGCACTTGACTGTGCGATTGTTGCGGCCGACTTGGCATCCCTAGAACTACTCTCGCCCTGATTTTTTACTACATTTACCGCAGATGTTCTTGCTTCTGAAATCGCCTCTTCCGCCTCAGAGGTTTTCTCCGTGACGTGCATATCAAACCCCTGCACCTGTGCCGTTGCGTTCTGCTCAGCCTCTTGTGCGGCTGTCCTGGATGCCTCTGCGGACTGTGCGTAGCCTGCGGCGGAATCACAGCTTGCAGTAGCCTGCTCAGCCGCTTCCTGCGCGTCTAGCCTCATCTGTTGCACGTCTGCCTGTGCGTCTTCAATTTCCTGCCGAGACAGTTCTACTGCTGCTCGGCTGCTTTCTACCTGCTCTGCTTTCTCAACAACCTCGTCTCGAATCGCGATGTACTCCGGCGTCATGTCACCCGGCAAAGTTAACAACTGCCACATTTCTGTGTTTTTGCCCGGTTCTGGCGCAATTCCGGATATTTTCTGCGGAAAATCTACCTTACAGAAATACGAACCTCCCTGGTAGCTCACCATGTCGAGATACTCATATAAGGTTGATTTACTATATTCCCCACAAGGGTTTAGCGCGATATTGCCCAAATCCGTTGCGACGTAGTTATTTTCTGTACTTGGCATCTTATCTCTCCCTTCTAAATTACAATGCTAATTTATATTTCAATCGGCTGCGCTCGCGATCAAAACGAATCTTATCTACACTCGGGTCAGAATACATTATCAGTCGGCCTTTTTTAGTAACATTAAACGCTGCAAAATAAACATTGCCTGTCTCGCCTTTTAAGGAAGCTTCTTTCTCCTTAACATATTTATCAATGTCCCTCTTTCCTTCCTCGACTCGTCCATCTATGCCTTCCGCTGCATTTTTTGCCTCGGTCGCATAATATGCAGCATTATCTTTCTTCCGTTCCGGATAATCTGTATGGTCATGTGCCCAGGACTCTGACTCTTTCGCGCTATCAATTACCGTCTGTTTCGCCTCGCCAAACGCTGTCATTAACTGTTCGTATAAGGTTTGTGAAGGTTCTGGAATATCTCCTGTACGGTATCCTGACTCGTATAATTTAATTGTTACTGCATTTGCAGTTATCATGTCTCCTGCTACAAGCGACACGGTAAATGATGTACTCATAAGTACTTCGGCAGGGATTAAACATGTATCCGTATCTCCGAGCAAAATCGGAACTGGCTCACCATCCCCGCTGTGAAACAAAGCTGTTTTGCTTTTTCCTGCCCAATCATCTGTTTTAAACTCAAATTCTGCATACAAATAATTTCTACTGTTACGAACCGGCACGAAAGTATCTGTCCTGGCAATAATCTGATTATTTACAACAAAGTGTAATACCGGCTGCATTTTCATCCCCCCTTCTATAAAATTCTTGGGATTAACATTAGTTCTAAATATGTTTTGCTAGTGATAACTTTAGAGTCTCCCTTTATTTCAAAATGTTGTTGTTCACCCACATTAAGATTAAACCGTTGTATTTTTCCTTCTGAATATTTATATGCTACTGCGGTTCCGGGTCTATAATAATAATAGACTATCACCCCTTCCGGAATAATAATTGCTAACTTTCTTGAGGTCTTCACGCTAAAAGTAGTGCTCTTTAAAACTGAAGAGCTTAATGTAAAAGTCAAATCTATTATGTCAGTCAATCCTTTTATCTGCCCCCTTACTGCTGCTCCCGCAGTGTCATACGTTGTGCCATCTACACCGACTCTAATATCCGATACTTCTTTTGTAATATCTGGAATTTTTACTTTTCCGTCATAATCTAATATGTGTATAGTCGTATAAAGTGTTATCCACGTATCATCAAAATCGGCTTCTCCAGTGAAAGAAATCGTATCACCCTCATTTAAGCTAACAATAAAATTTGTAAATTCTTCGTCAGTCTCTCCCACTAAACTAATCATGTATTCGTTTTTTTGTACATCATTAATTTTTAACCTTGCATATTGTCTACCCGTGGACGCATTTACGCCGGTAACTTGAACTTTACAATCAAATGAATACAACCCACTTTTTTTAATCTGAACCTTTGAATCACTGGAAATTGTTATGAAATTTCCTAAATTTTCAGATTTAGAACTAATGTTTTTAAAAACATTTAAAGTTGTCTCTGCAGTAGATGCCTGCGCATCACTTTTACATGACATTAAAAAATTATCGGCTTTATATTCTACAACATTATCGGTAGTGTCCTTAACAAGATTATCAATTCTCTTACGTTCTATGTCTACATCTTTGATTGCCTCTCTGTTTTGTGCCCGTGCAACTTCGTCTTTAAAATAATACTTATTACCATCTGGGTCCGTCCACTTGTTAATCGTTGTTTCCATCCTCATCTACCTTTCTTACTCACAATAAGATTTTCGTTTTCCACAGTAAAAGTCAGACCTTCTATGTCCAATTTTAAATTCTCACTGTCATTAATATATCGTATTGGAGATAATTGTTTCTTTAAGACAGGTAACGCTACCCATCTCGTATTAAACTCTTTCGTTCTTCCATCCGATAGGCATATCGAAAATTCCGTTATCCCCTGATATTTGCAAACATTTTCCCCAATGATCCATGAGAAATTAATTAAATTCGTGGTAACTATCTTATCTATCGGAGTATACTCTCCTTCTATATATCGAAGTTTGCCACGTTCTATATTTCTGTATTTAATTTTTACATTATAAGAAGATAAGTCGATTTCTTTGTATCGAACTGGCATTTCAAATTCAATTTGATTAACATCTTTATCCCCAGCTACGCCAAGGAATTGGAGGTCTGATGGGATATTGATTGTTCTTAAGTCATTATCTATCGTAACCATTTCGCTCTCCTACACTTTATATTTTTCATCCGGGAGAAAATTTGAAGTAAAATATGTTAATGAATATGTCTGTTGTGCTGATAAATTTTTCACCGCAATTTTCCCAGATGTTGCTGAAATAAACTCATTATTTATGTTATCTTCTGGCCAAAATCCTTCGGGTAGTGTAATAGATCTTTCCTTAAGTTCACTGAGTGCTACTATGTGAATGATACAGATATTCATTTGCCGAAAGATTTTTAGTGAATATGCTCCATCTTCCAGATTTAATCTATACTTTTGATTTTCTTCTAAAATTTTAGCTTTCATTCTTTCCCATACTTCATTTAATCCTTCTTCACCTAACAAACTCATGTGCATATTCTCCTTACGTCTTCTGCTGTCATCTCCTGGACTCTGCTTCCTATAACCGTTGTGATAATCTGTGTTATATTCTGCCTTGTCTGCTCAGAGATGCCGCTTTGTTTTATCAGATAATCCCCTAATGTCAATGTCTTTGTTTTATCAACCTCTGAGGTCTCTATTTTTAAAACCCTTGCGGATAAAAACAGCTTACTTTTTTCGTCTACAACATTCACGGTATCTCCCAGGGCAACTTCTTTTTCTGTATTTGTGATGCTGCATTCATAATTGACTGCCATCTTACAGACTGACTTTAATTCTTTTAAGGCTCCTTCGAAAAGTGCTTTCTGACTGACAGTGTTTAAGTTGTAAAGCTTTGTGATATGCCTCTTTGTGCCGTTGACGCTACGTCCCCATTTTTCGAGGGCTTTCCGAGACTGCAAGCAATATCCTGTATCTGCTCTGCCATCCCCGTCTCGATCATCAAAGGTCTGTGCCGCTACAACAAAATCTCCATCATCATACTTATACCCATCTAAGGTGACCGATGTTCCGGAATTGTCCGAATCTCCATAGGCATAGAGAGATGTGGCAAGGTTTTCAATAGATTTTGTAACTGTGATGTTGTCTATATCTCTTCCTTTGCGAAGAAACACACCGTTGTTACTGCCACGCTTTTTATAAATGTCTATGTATTTATGATTTACTGTGTGTCCATCCTCACTGAGGGTAAAACGATAATCAAGCTCTACCTCGAATAACTCTGCGATTTCTTTTAATCGTTCAGAGCGTGTCTGTTCAGAGAACTCACATAACTTTGTTGTGTTATCTGTCACTTTATTGATGCCAATCTCATAGCCGCTGCCTATGATTGTATTATTTACTGCTTGCGTAACTGTCAAATTCTTTGCATTGTTTGTTTTTAATGCAACTTCATCTAACAAATCTAAGCCGACATCTTCACAGTAAATATGCCACGTTCCTGCATCGTCATCCTTTTCCGCTTCGATAATTTGAAATAAGATATCCTTATCTCTCTTGCATTTTCTTAAAACGTAGTTTCCCGGAGTTGTATAGTTTTCTACCTTCTGTGGACTGTCTTCGTATAGAACGTCACATTCAAGCGATACAGCCATTGTTTCGATATCTTCTACTTTGCTATCGTTTATAATTCCATAGCCTACAGGAAGGCTTGTGGACGCTTTTCCTATGACATTTAAACTCCTGTCAGTAAAATAAAGTATCACAGCCACACCTCCCGGATAATCATTTCTACATCGGGAGTTTTCGCCCAGCCCGAGGCAAGGACTCCAATCTGGTTATCCCCTGGTTTTAAATAAAAGGATTCCCATTCATTTCCGATAGCTCCTAAGATATCTTTCTGCTTATTGTTTACAAAAATAGAAGCATCTTCACATTTTGCCACTACAATGTCGCCGGCGGCAAAGATGTTACTCGTAGCCTGTGCCTCTGATGGATTGCCAATCTGTATGATTGTATCTGCACTATCTTTATAGGCAGCAACATATCCGGTATTACCTTTTATGTTCCAACGGAGTTCTGGATAGCAATCTTGCGTACCTTCGTAATATATCTTGCTAAGACCAGACAATTTATAAATTTTCTGGTCTACGGAATATTTAAATGGATCAGGACAGGTGAACTCTAGCTCTCCTGTTATACAAAGCTTTCCGGGGTCTGTCTCACCCATGCTTGTAAGGGTTCCAATGAAATATTTATCTGGTTCATCCGAAAATATCATCTTTGCAGAAGATACATTTAAAATCTGAGCCATTTTGTTGTATGCCATGCGGAAGTCAAAAGCGGTAGGGCTCATCAACTGATACCCTACCGTAATCACTCTTTCCTGGAACATTCTGCTTTTAATTTTTTTACCATGTCTTGCTCCGGACTCATAAAAATCTAACTCCGGAGCAAGGGACTCTCTGCCAGTGACGTATAGAGTTCTGTATCCCTCTACTTCATTTTCAAGAAATACTCCATTGAAGTTCATCGCCTCTGAGGGCAATGCTATCTCATCCTGATATTCTGTTGTATCTATGAATTTATATAACATATCTCCCCTCCTAGACCTTTCCGTTCTTTCTGTTATTTCTACGCTGTAAGCGATTCTGTTCTACCATTGTATCCTGCGCTGTTGCCCTGGCAAATTCTTTACCATTGATTTCAAGCGGCACATTTACGGTATACTCTGCTTTCGTGTAATACTCATAATCAGAAGATAACTCCCCGTTAAAGTTTCCTGCAAAAGTTGGGGCCATCTGTGCCGGAACATCTACGATTCCCTGCATAGCAGACTGCACGTTCTTTCTCATTGCTTCTAAACGATTTACAAAACCGATGCCGGTATAATATGCAATCTTATCCATTACTCTTGACGGTGAATGAACTTTCAGTTTTTTCTTTGCCGTCTTTGGAACTGTAGAAGCAAGCTTATTTGATGCTTTCTTCACCTTCTTTGTATTCTTCTTATTAGAGACTCCTTTTACTAAGCCTTTTGATGCCTGCGTTCCAATAGCATTCATCTTTTTCTGCAAGTCTTTGATTGCTTTTGTTACTGCATTGACATACTCTGTATCAAGCTTTGTAATGTATGGCTGATAGTAAGTATTTGCGTTTTTCTTCGCTGTTGCTATGAAGTTTGTATAATCCTTACCGTATTGTTTCAACCAGGTATCACCCTTTTTAAGAAGTTCATTTGTGTATTTAAGTCCTTGTGCGGTATCAAGTGCTTGAATGTCCTTCATCATGTTGTAAGGCAATACTTTCTTTAAATGCTCCATATTTTTCGCAAGAGCGTTGATTTGATTTGTCTGAGATTTGAAATTAACAAGAGAGATAAAGCCGTAATCATCTGACTTGAACAAATCCCCATAATCAGACATCTTTGAAAGAAAATTAGAACGGTCACTTGCTATTGCATCGTATTTTTTCTGATACTTCTTTCCTAAAGCTGTAAAAGTCTTATCTACTGCCTTGATTGCTGCATTGCCCTGTGCCTTTATCTTCTTTGTGATTTTCTCTTTCAACCCTTTGCCTGCGTTTGTATATGCCTTTTTCAGCTTCGCATTTTTCTTATACTTTTTCTGATAAGACTTTGTGACTGCATCAACTTTCTTCTTTAAACTTTTCGTTGTAGAAGAAACTTTTTTATTGATTGTTGTCTTATACTTATCTATTGCCTTACTTGCCATGTCTTCATATTGTCGATTCTGGTTAGCTTTCAATAGAGTCGTTTTGGATGAACCAAGAAGATTCTTTGTTTTTTTCTTTACGCTCTTTAAGCCTGCCTTAATTCCATAGGAAACTTTTGATTTTATAGCCTTTGCATATACATTTGTCTTTTTCTTTTGTAGAGCTGCCTTGGTAAGCTTCTCGCTTACTTTCTTTACTTTTCCAGTACTTTTTTTAATTCCTTTTGCGAAACCACTTCCCATGAATTTACCATCTTTTTCTGTCATTTTCGATGGTGAATGAATCTTAGCTTTCGCCCGGATTGCTTTGTCCGCTGCCGCTACCATTCTGGATGCCGCTGCTTCAATCTGTCCCAGACAAGAACTCATTCCTTGTGCAAAACCTTGGCTGATATAAGCACCTGCAGCATGTGCCCCAGAACGGCCAGAACGCAACTTTGCATTTACTTTTGATACGGCAGAGGATGCAACATTAGGGGCTTTATTCAACCCCGGCTGCATTCCTTGTATAAATCCCGTTCCAACTTTTTGTCCAGAACTTTTTGCCTTCCCAGAAGCGTTTGAAAAAGCACTGATCAACTTACTCATTGCCGATTTTGCCTTACTTCCAATAGCATCCAGCCCTGCGCTCGTTGTCTTAACAGAACTTTGCATACCTTTTAAAGATTTTCCTGCACTTTTTGCATTACTGGCAATTGTTTTCATACTAGAATTCACAAGCTTCAGTGTTCCCGCTAATATAACAGTCCCTCCACTTGCAACAATCATTGCTCCACCAAATATAGTAAGCCCACCTGCTCCAACTGCTGCCGCGGCGGCTATTGCTACAAGACCAGCCGAGGATGCTAATAATGCCGGAGTCAGCATTAATACCGATGCTGAAAGTGCCGTAAATCCTGCGGCTGACGCTATAGCACCAGCTCCAAGTGCCGGAAGAGTTCCTGCTAAAACAGTAACCGATGCGGCAGATATAGCAAGGCCAGCTCCTAATAGGGTGGCACCAGCTCCAAGTGCTATTACTCCTGCGGCAGCTATAACTGCTCCTGCCCCAACTACAACTAGGCCCGCTCCCAGCACTACACATCCTGCTCCTGCTACTAAAGCTCCTGCTCCAAAGGCTACCATGCTTGCACCTAAAGCCGCTATGGACACTGCGGCAGATGTACCATATTCTGATAAAGTAGGAAGGGTTGTCGAAATAACTTTAATCGCCGCTGCTGCCAAAAGTGCCCCTGCTCCCACAAGAACAACTGCTGCTCCAAAGGCTATTAATCCTACCGAACTGGCTGTAAGAGCCGGTCCAATTGCTGCCGCACCTGCTGCTAATGCCACAACCGCGACAACCATACCAACCATACAAGCAATTGCTGCTCCCCCGGCATTTGCAAGTGCTATACTGGATGCTGCCATAATAGCTAGACCTGCGGCAACAAGAACAACCGCTGTTCCCAATGCAAGTAACGCTGTTGCACCTGCTTGTGCTCTTTTCGGAGTTTGTGAAAAGGCTTTCATTGCCGCCATTCCTCCGATAGTAAGAGCCACTAAAGCACCTGTCATTCCAACCATTACTCCTATTGCTGCTCCCCCAGAATTTGCAAGTGCTATACTGGATGCTGCCAGTATTCCAAAGCCTGCGGCAATCGTTAATACTCCAACACCAAGCATCATTGTACTTTTTGCCATTGTTAGCATCGCCTTATTGCTTACTTTTGCCGAGTTTCCTGCTGCTGTTTCTCCTGCGGCAACTCCAAACAATTTTGCAGCTAATCCTCCAATGCCTTTTCCTAATAAAGATAATATGGCCTTTGAAAAACTACTTACTCCGGGAGCAAGTGTCTTTACAATCTTAAATGCTTTATAGCCTATCAGTACTTTCGGAAGTACCGTGATTAGTTTTGCGATAGAATCTGAATTTTTTTCACAAAATCCAGCAAACTTAGAAACACCAGATGCAGCTCCGTCTACTACACTTTTAAAATTTGATACCGATTCAGTAGAGCCAAAAGACCCATTTAATTTTTCTAAACTGCCTCCTATTGCACTCACTGCTGAACCAATTGCACTTCGTGCTTCTTTTGTGTCTGAGCTTAATACTTCCCAGTACTTTCCTGCATTTTTCCCAATACTTCCAATTTTCTTTGCAACACTTTTTCCATCTATCTTATCAAGCGAGTCTGTAATTGCACTAACTGCCTTAATTCCTACAGATGAAACACTATCAAACGCTGGTTGTAACTTATTGCTGACTGTTTCTGTCAGTCCATCCATTGCCTGACCAACCGTTTTATATTCTGTTGCCATCTTCGTAAACTGCTTATTTGTTCCCGTCTTGGCTACAGCATTGAAAAAGTCTTCTGTTGCTATTTTGCCATCCTGGACATCTTTAATCATCTGCTGGGTAGATTTTCCCATTGTCTTCGCAACCGCTGATACGCCAGCAGGAGTCTGTTCAACCATGAGTTTAAAGTCTTCCCACTGCACTTTCGGCTTTGCCGCCATCTGGGTAGCCTGCTGCGAGAGTGTCTTCATCGCCTGCTGTGGGTCCTCGGCGGCAGAGGCGAGTCCTCCAAAGCCTTTTACCAGTTTTGTAGTATTCTTTGTTCCTACCGCCGCAAGCTGTGCATATGTAGAAGCCATATCGGAAGAACTGTATATAGTCTGTTCGGCAAATTTTTGTAAGTTTTTTCGTACCTTTGTGATTTGCTTTGTAGACTTTTCTGCGATTGTCATATTGCCCGTAAAGGTCTTCCAGGTTGCACTAGATTCATTCATTCCAGCAACAAGACCGGACAAATTGTTTGTAACTGCCGATACCGCTTTGCCACCTGCTGCCGCAAAAGCTCCGAATCCGATTCCTTTTTTCAGTATTGAACCGAGAGATTCTGTAGACTTCTGTGCAGCTTTCATCCCGGCAGTAAATCCTGCATCTCTTGCGCTAAGTATCGCCTCTACACTGTATGATTCTGACATTAGTCTATCCCTCCTCTCGTTTTAAAAGCTGCTTTACTCTTGCAAATCGGTCTGTTTTGTTCTCTTCTTTCATGATTTCTCTTAAGTTTGCTTCATGGTCGTAGAACTTTTTAAAAATAGTAAAAACAGGCCTTCCTGATTTCTTTCTGGCTTTTGCCTTGAAATTCAGAAACGCCTGTAAATGATTTCTATAATCTTTTTCTTCCTGTTTCAATTCTATTGCTTTTCTTAATAATTTCCATTCGGGGATTGTGAGACTATCTACTTCCTCAAAGCTCTTAAATCCTAAGTACTGAAAACATTCAAGAGCTATCTGTTTGTATATCTCCTCAAAGTCTTTTACTTCTGTTTCTTCTCCGCTTTCTTTTCCTTTGCCGCTTCCAGTTCTGCCGCTTTCTTCTGCTTCTCCATCATCTTCAGCACTTCCGCTGTGATTTTCTTCGTAGCATTCGCTGACTTTAAAAAATCAATCACCTGCTTGAACACATCGTCTATATCCGTGTTCTCATCCTCAATATAAATATCAATATCCTCTTTTTTCAATCGAGGATTCTGTCCCTTATTTGCAATAAATAAAACATCGCATAAAGTCTCGACATTTCCATCCAGTAACTCTCCAAATGCATACTGCATTCCGATGTTCATTTCCTTACCTGGAATTTTTTTTACTGGAATAGTTGTCATCTTATTTACTTCTCTTAAGAATCCCATTCCAAATTTAAACTGATATACCTGTCCATTCATTTCTAATTCAAACATTTATCTTCCTCCTTTAATGATTTAGGCACCTGTTTTTGGTGTATCTGCGAAAGCGTAGGCCTGTTCCTTCTGGCTTGTTGTAATGGTGATGTCTCCGTCTTCTCCCGTTCCATTAATACCAAACGTAAGGGATACTTCTACGAATTCATCTGCATTTGCTGTATATTCGATTTCTGTTAAAAATCCCTGGAAATACTTCCCTTTAAATTTATTGTTTCCGTCTGCTGCCGGTTCCATAAGATTTGCTTCCCAAATCTCAATAAGAGAATCTTCATCTAATGCTTTTTCAAGTTTGTCAATCAGCTTATCACCTTTTTTCAAAATGGAAGTCGCTGTAATCTCTACTTCCGCTGCTCCCGGTGTCCTGATTGAACCATCCTTTGTAGCTGTAGAGTCAGCATCCTTTGACTTGGTACGTCCGTTTTCTGTCGTAAAAGCAAGTGTTGTACCGTCTTCCTTTGCTGCTTCTGATAAGATTCTATACAGATAGACAAGTTTCTTACCCTGTACTGCCTCATTTGCGAAAAGCTGTAAATCTAACCTTTTCATCTATGTACCTCCTAATTAAACTTAAATTCGAGTTCTAATACTCCATGAATGAGGGGCTGTTTTGTTGTTGTGTCCGCTAAAATCCTCTGATCCATGTTTCGAAGATTCCAGCCGAAGTTTTTTGTTGACTGTAACTTATAACAGATATCCTTGATTCCTAACAGAATGCCCGATACTGTTCCTCGCTGTCTTGGACTATTGTGCCAGACATGGATTGTCTGAAAGACATTTCCGAATGCTACCGTTTTATTTCTATCGTCCGTCTGATGAGAATCTGCAAGGTAGATAAACGGGTACGGTGTTCCTTCTGGTGGAAGGAATGAGTCATAAATCCCGATATCTGGATACTTTTCTTTTAATGCTACAAGTAAATAGGAAAATAATTCCTGCTGTGGATCCATGCTTTTCACCTCATTTCACAAGTTTATCCATGTCTTTTTTAAAGAGTTCTTTTTGTTCTTCCCAACTAGGTTTTACGAACGGTTCCGCCTGCATGAACCGAGTCCCGTATTCTACATAAGGCGAGTAATCTGTTGTCGGTCCTACCGCTGCTGTCATCCCGTCATCCCGTATCTCTGTATTGATGCTGTTGGCCGTATCACCAGTCGTATACCCTTTCGTAAATGCTGTCGTTGTCTTCCGTTTCATTTTTCCATTCAGTTCATCTCCGTTGACCTGAACTACTCTTCTAACATCATTTAGATTGCAGTTTGCTTTCAGCTTTCTCTGGAGTTCATTCAGCCCTATCATTTTGATTCCTGACATCAAGCCACCTCCGACACAATAAACGTCTGCTTTGTCCGAAGCTTTCTTGTGTAATCAACCTTATAGATCTTTTCACCAATACGGATGTAATCAAATTTTTCTTTATAATGATTCCGAATGTGTAGCGTAAGACTTCCCTGCTTTATGCTGCCATAGACTAATTTAAGCATCTTTGTTTGTGTGTCCATGACAGAGGCGTATTTTAATGTTTCCTGAATTTTATCCTCTTCGTAATTTCCCGTATCAGAATCATATGCCCCTGGAACTCGTTTCTGAAAAAATACTTGTGTGCCGTACCTCATAAGAATTTGAATCCCCCTTTTCTTTTGTTCTTGTTTCGTTCGTCAAGATAAGCATTGATATCGTCCATATATCCAGAGAAATCATTGTCAGACCAGGAAAGGCTTTCTCCTTCAACACTGTGGGAAGAAAGCCCTTCTGAACCAAGTTTGTTATACCGAATAATTGAAACATCCAAAATAATATAATCCATCTCATCTGGTGGATCTAATCCTCCAAGAAGAAACTTTAACCGTTTTTTTGTCCCTGTAAGGATTAATGTCAATCTTCGGTCAAGACTATGTTCTTCTTCTGGGAGTCCTAATAATTCCTTTAAATCGCTTAATAAAACGATGTCTGTCACTGTACATCACCTTCCTGTACCGCTTCAATCAGTGGTTCTCCTCTTGCGTTTTCTGCTCCAAGAAGTTCTTTAATACGTTTTTCATCTACTTTTTTGCCCTGTCGAGGATACACATCCCCGACAGAATAATTATGATAGATTTCTCCTTCTTTGATTTTCTTTGAATCTGTTAAATCTGCAAATTCTCTGATTACTCTATACATTTACACCCCCGCTTTCGAAGTTACCTCTGTCTTTCCTGCACCAACTACTTTGTACTTGGCATCGCATTCAACAATTACAATCTCTTTTCCGGTTTCAGCGGTGATATCAGAAGAACCATCCCATACAGTCCATCCCTTTACGTTCTGTCCTTTTACCGGCATATCGAGATTTTCTCCGACTTTATACTTGTATGTATTACTATCGGTAGCTGTTGGTGTTACGGTAACCTTAGTGTCTCCAGCCTTTGTTCCGGCCGCACTGGTTACTTTTAATGTTTTAAGAGAACCGGATGTCAACTTAGCAAATGCCTCGTCTTTTACAATCATGAAACCAACATCCATTGTTACTCTCAAAGCCACTAATTCCTGCTCAAACAGATTGACTGGTGTTCCATCGGCATTAGTCAGTGTTGAAAGCTGTGCCGATTCATCTAACTTGTAGCTCATGCCAAATGGGATTCCGTAGTACATATAGTCAAAATCACCGGCATATAATGTTCCCTTATCAAGTGATTTAAGGTCTGCAACTGGCATTCCATCAATTGTATTATTCCCTCTATCATAAATTGATTCAATAACAACACCGTTCTCAATCTTGTGAGCATTTCTTAAAGTGCTTCTATTCCGTTTTGTAGAGATAAAGGCATTTGCATCGTAATCTTCGTCTGTCAGCAGGTCTTCCAGGGCAAGGATATTGTCATAGGTCAGCTCTCCATTGATTGTGTTTCCTGCCTTTTCTGTAGAACCGTCTACCGACTGCGGAAACGGATTTTCCACATTTAAGATTGCTGCCGCATCAAACTTCTTATAGAATGCTTCTGCAATCTTCGGTTTCATAACTTCGAAGAAATCGGACATCTTATACTGGAGATATTCTCTTGAGCATGGGATGATTACACCAAGCTTTTTGGCAACCATCTTAATATTTAACCACTGTGCTTTCGATGTCTTAATCTTTTCGCCTTCACCTACCCAGTAAGCACCTGGTCCTTTTGCAAAGTATTCAAATTTCTTTTCTTTGCCATCCATTTCTTCATACTTTGCAAGCTGCGTGACCTTACTGTTTTCCATAACATCTTTTAAAATAAGCGTATTGTATTTTTCCGGGATTGTTCCATCCTTTTTCTCATACATTGTTACATTATCCGGATTAAATTCCGAAGCAAATAACTGTAAATCTAATTTTGTTTTATGCATTTTCTCTATCCTTTCTTTTATTTAATGATTCTGCTCTGTTTTGCCATTGCTGCAATACTTGCATTTCTACTTCTGCCTCCGGCATGAGTTCCCCCGCCGTCATGCGGAGGAGTCTGCCTTGCCTTAGCTTTGATTGCCTCAGAGATTTCTGCATCCCAAACCTTTTTAATATCTGTGATCGCTGTCTTAATCTTCTCTGCATCCATAATGGTTGCTAAAGATTCTGCAAATCCTAACGGGAGAGATTTCTCCTGCAGTTCTTTCTGAACTTCTACAAGAAGCTTTTCCTGCTCAAATTTCGCCTTTTCTTCTTCAAATTCTCTTCTCTCTTTATTGCGAAGATACTCTGCTTTTTCCGATTCGGTCATCTGTGCAAGCTTTTCTGCTTCTGAGAGCTTATCATCCGCCAGTGCCTTCCACTTTGCCTGTGCATTTCCTACAGCTGTATTCACTGCTTTCTGTACTCTGCGGTCAAATTCTGCACGATTTCCTTCCTGTGCTAAAAAATCATCGAAGCTGACAGTTTCTTTACTCCCTTCGCCGCCCTGGTTGTTTCCGTTTGTTCCTTCCGCTCCGGCTCCGCTGCCGTCTCCTGCGCCACCACCGTCTCCTTCTGCGAATAACTGTAAGTCTAATTTGTATTTACTCATATTGCTCCTTTCTGTACCGCTCCGTACTAAGTCCGAACCGTCACTCTGGGTAGTTTAATGTCATTTCGGACAAATAATAAGTTACACAATTTTTACATTGTTTGGAAATTCATTTGCTATACTGCAAATACCAAGAAAAAAAGAATCTATCAGAGTTTTTGTTTGCTCTGACAGACTCCCAAAATCTAAATTTATGATTACTTTTCCTGATTTTACTACGCAAGTGCTCTTATCCTGTGTCAAATTCTGAATAGAATTAACTAAGTTCTGTGTGAGAATTGAAACTGCTGCACATGTAATGTCTTCCCCTTTTTTTGCAAAGCCAGCATGTCCGCTAACTTTGACTTCATCTTTTCGAACGCTTACTTCAATCAAAAGAAACCCTCCTTCCTTTCCGGTCATTCCCCGCCGGTGGGAGATAACCTGGATCACCTCCTATTCTTCTGTGTGACATGTATTTGTTAATTTCCCATACACATCTTCGTAAAGTTCCTGTTTGTCTCCGTTATAGGTATATTCGGCATAGATGCCGTCACCCGAAATTGTTGTTGATGCAAGACACTTGTAATTTTGTAATGTCTTACAAGACCAGACAATATATACATTACTGAGGTCAATCTCTACACACGCTTTGTTTTTGCGATACCATTCAACCAATTTTCTTTTGCACACTGATTCAAAGTGTGCCATTCCTGTGATGATCATGTCTTTCTCCTTTCTTGCACCGGCACAATTAAATCATTAAGTCTACATCCTCCATTGCTGCTCTTGCTTCGAGTACCGCCATGTAATCTGCCATAGCTTTAAGCTGCATATTGTAAGTGCTGCGTGGGCAAGTAGGTTCAAAGGCAAGCGTTCCCTCATCCCATTTCTTAAGCATTTTTCTTAATCCGTCAAAGCGAATCTCTAACTGCTTATATTCTGCTTTGAAACGCTCTTTGTAGTCTTCACTTATCATACCTATCGCCGTTGCTGGAAGCTTATTCTTATCATATTCTCTGTAAGCTTCCTCAAATGCATATGCCGGAGACCAGCTTACATAATCATCGCTGTACTTCACGAGATAGCCTGCGTCCTCTGGATTTTCGTCCGCTGGAATCTGCCAGCCTCTGTAGTTATTGTAATCTCCTCTTGTCATTGGTCTTGCTTCAATTACTTTTGTTCCAACATACTTTTTCATGTTCTCTTACCTTCCTTTTCTTAAAAATAAGTATAAAAATGCCACCAATCGCAATGATTGATGGTATTATTTTTGATAATAAGTTTTGATAAAGCTGTCCGCTCTATATTTCGTTGTTATCTGTACATTATCAAAACTTACAAGTATTGATAATGGAAGTCAGATAAAATCACTCGTTTTTCCATCCTATAGGATATCCTGCATTTTCCCATTCCTCAAATGTCACTTGTTCTGGAATAAGTCCAAACATCTTCATTACTTTTAAATCACTTTCTTTTGACTTTCGAATTTCTTCTTCACTTGGTTTTTGTAGCATCCTCTCTTTTGCTTCCTGGGTCAGACTTGCTTTTTCCTTTTCCGTAGGATGTACATCATCGTATCTAGTTCGAAGTAAAAAACATTCGTGTTGAGATAATTCTCCTTTTCTTCTTTCCTGCTCATCTCGCGGCAGCCATATCCATTCTCTTGCTGTTAAGCCCATCGCTATCGCTCCTTTAAAAGTATGAAATATTTTCCGTTGTAATTCACTGTTTTTACAACACAAAATTCTTGTTTTCGTTCATAAAGCACTTCTTTTTCATCTAAGCCAATCGAACTAATATCTCTTCCTCTCTTTGAGGACTGAACATAAATTTGTATGTCTGCATCTTCATTATACCCTCTTTCTTTTGACATGCTCCAATATTGATTTATTGTGACTGTCTCATTTTCAACATACTCTTTCATAAATTTTTCAATTCTCTCATTTTTATCTGAAAAAGCCGTAAAATCAACTGTCCGTATAAGATTTCCTTCATATTGGGGCATCTTTGATAAAGCAGAATCTAACTCTTCTACAAACTTTCGTTCCTGTTCTGGAAGTTCATCTGTATCTTTATGATTTCTTAGTAGCTCATTAATTCTATAAGCTGCTGAACTCTTGTATTCAAGAAGTGTTTTCTTTTCTTTCTTCGTTAACTGCATCTTATCAGATTTACCAAGTGTTTTCAAGCGTTCCCATTCTTCCGTGGTTCCACCTTTATCAAGCCAATCTAGCCATGCATGATAATCTTCCATATCATGAGCTGGACCAGTAGTACAATGACACTGAGGATGCATAGGTGGGGCATTTTCTCCCGGCATCATATCCGATACATTAAATATCTTCCCATCTAATCCTTTGCAGATCTTACATGGATGCGGTCCCGTTGCCATATACTCATACTTTTCATTGCCATTCTTCTCATAAGATTGTTTTGCAACTTCTGTCTGTGCTCTTCGAAGCTCCGTAGTCATTAATCTCTCTGCATTATACTGAGAGACTCCAAATACTTTTCTGAGTCTTCTGGCAAGTTCCCTTGAGCCTTTCCCTTGTATTAGAGCCGTACGAAGATGTTTCTCTACCTCAAGTTTTAATAGTTCTTTCTGTCCCCAGATACGTTCCGAAAAGGTTGCATTGTGGAAGGATGCTCCTACGATTGCTTTCACCCTCTTTACTGTGTCTGCTTTTGTAATGGTCTTACCAAGAATACCGGCAAGCCGTTCAAATTCTTTCATGCTTTCATCAGTAATTACCTCATTGTAGTAATCCCGAAGCTTATCAAAGTCTCCTGTAAGTTCTAAAGCAATCTTTGCTTTCAGAAGTTCTAAGCGATTGACTTTCATTGTCATATTATAAAGCCGCATATCCTCATTTGCTTCTTTTGAGAAGTCTTTTGACTTTACATACTTCTTGGCTTTGCGGGCATATTCTTCAATATCAAGTTTAGATGCTCTCTTTTTTGCCTCTCCTATAGAGATCCCTTCCTTTTTTGCATACTTTACATAGAATGAATCTATCTCCTTTTGTACATCATCGAGCATATCTTCATATATCTCTTTGATTTCTTCCTGATATCCTTTTTCCCGTTTCGCACGTTCCTTTCTTGCCTGCTCCTCTCGTTCCTTCCAATACGAGCGACTATGATTCATCCGCTCTCACCTCTTCTTCTGCATTGCTTTGTACCGGAGAAAACATTTGATTCAATACTAGATCCGTTTTGTTTTCCTCTTCCTCCTCTTTTACTTTTTCCATTTCTGCCTGTGCATCTTCGATGAAAGAAGCAAGCCCTAACAAGGTTTCCTGGCTAAACTGTGCTCCGGCATCCGCTAAAGCTTTCAGTTCTTCCAGAATGGCTTTTGGAAGATTTGGGGTAAAGACAATCTGTAATTCTCCTAAGTCTGCGTTATCCGCTTCTTGTACAAAATTCTTGATATTAAGCAGCAAGCGATAGCGGCGCATTAATCCCTTCTTGAATCCCCTTTGGCTCGTTTTACATACCTGTTGAAAGCCAAAGAGTTTGTACTTCATCGCTTCTCCTGACTGCGTTCCGGCAAAAGCTTCGTCTGTAAGGTCTGGCACAAAGGATATCTTATGAATATCTTTCTGCAAGCGTTCCTTATATGCTTCCGCTCCCGTTACATCATACTGTTTGTAGATGTACTTTGCATCTGTCTGTGATTTGCTTCCGTCCGGATTGATTCCATTACTCAAAAGCAGCATATTCGCATTTTTCATGTCAATCATGTCTTGGACAGTATATCTGTTCATGTCAAGATCGCCTGTGATTGCAAGTGTTGCCTCGTTAAAATCACTCATATAGTTTGCAGAATCCGATTCCGCTGCATCGTAAAGATCTATTAAAGATGTGACATCCTCATATCCTCCCTGACGATATCTATCCGGGGAGTATTCTGTGATCGGAACCTCTCCCCAATAATGCCGCTCTCTGCTTTCTTCTTCCAGATTGAGAATGTTTACAGTAGTCGGTTTATATGTAATGGTCTCTGTATCTGTATAGACTGTTATAGATACCCTTTCTTCCTGTCCGATCTTGTACTTCGGATACCTTACAGCAAACAAAGGTGTGCGTTCTACATCCAATCCATAACACACGAACGTCTCAAACACATTGCTGATCACTGACCTATCCTCATCATTCTGGTTACGATACTGTAGTTCATAAGCCCTTCCATACTTGCGGAAATCTCTCCACAGCTCCGCATCCAGTGCTTCAATATCATTTACCCGGTCATATTCTTTTATCATCTCGTTTATCTTATCATCTTCGCTGACCTTCTTTATTGGAACCCCGGTGTTGTATCCTACGTCAAATACATTGATAATCTTAGCAAAATTGTGAGCCACTCTGTAATCTGCCTTTTCTTTTTCTGTCCTTCGCCGCTCCGCATTATAAATCGTTGGATTTCTGGCTTTGATATAATCATCTAATGCCGCAAGTCTTGGACACTGCACTTCATGATGATTCATTATCATTTCTCTTAATAATGCTTTATCACTCAAAATCTCTTCCGCACTATGAGCGCGATACGAGAAGTTGGCTTCTGGCCCATATCTCTGTTGTAAATTTCTTTCAGAACGATACACCGGTTTTGTATCTTTCTCAAATTCATTTACATGTAATGTTTCCTCGCTCATCGCAACATACCTCTCAATCTCTTTGCGTTCTGTATCTGTTTTTGTGGAGTTTCTATCTCTCTTACTGTCATATCGGAGTAAATGCCGTATCGGATTGCGCAAAGAACATCGTCATTCTCTTTTAATGGTTCTCCTGTGTTCTTTTTCCACACGTACTTATAAATCTCTTCCCGGAATCTCGGACATTCATCATAAACAATAAAGAATTTTTTTGTCGTCATAAGCGTTGCGACCGCTTCAATTCCTGACAATACTCTGTTGTTTGCCAGATATGCGGATATTCCCGCTTTCTGAAAAGCTGAGATATGCTCCGTTCTGGCCGGGTCACAATAAAAAGGGATGTTACCATATCTTCTGATAACATCCTTTGCTCTCTTTATCCATTCGCCTATATATTTATGCTGTGCTGCATATTCTTCTATGATGTAATACTCATCACCTTTTACTCCAATTACAACAATTGCTCCATAATGCTCCCAGCCCCAGTCCACACCAGCAAAATACCGGTCAAATATTATCTTGTTTGCCTGTTCTCTCGTGATTACATGGACATTTCTATCAAATTCTGGATAAACAACTCCTTCTCCCGATACCCATAATCCATTAATACCTCTATCATAAAACATCCCTTTGGGGGTTGTTTCTTTGATCTGCTGCACATATCTTTCATCCAAGAACGTATTATCATCTAATCGGAAATGAAAGCTCATAATCCCAGCCGCTTCTGACTGGATGTAGTCTTTTAACAGCCAATGCTCTGGATGGTCCGGGTTAGTATCGGCAATGATTCTTGCTCCTGGACCGCTACATCTTGCTTTAATCTCGTCAAAGACTTCCTGATTTGCAAGTGATGCCTCATTGATATAAGCTCCAAAAGCTGTCATGCCTCGAATTCTTCCCAGACCAGATATTGAACCATGCGAAGTCTGCACAACCCTTACACCAAATAATGTGAAATTATTGTATTTATCAAACTTAAATTCAAATCCATATTTATTAGATAGCTCTATGAGGATATTCTTCTGAATATTTGAAAAAGAATATCCTGCAAGAATGTATTGTGGAGTATCTATCCCAAGTTCATTTGCTATTCCCCGAACCCTCATGAGTTCCTGCAAGAATATATCATTGTCTAGCTGTGTCTTACCGCTACGCTTCGCCCCATGATTGATCAGCATAAACCAATCTGTATTCTGGCAGGCTTTCAGTATATCTATCTGCTTCTGCGTGTAAATATTATTCAGATTCAGCATCTAGCTCACCGCCTATCGCTTCGAATAGCTTAGCCACCTTATCCTCTACAGATATCTGATCATCAACTTTAGCCTTTGCTTTCAATACTCCTATTCTTGCTTTCTGTTCTTCTGTTGCTAATTCATAATTACTATGCAACAGTTCATCATATTGCTTTATCAAGGACCTTAATTCTCCTTGTGCCCTTGCCTGTGCTTTTAAAAATGTTGCCTGTTTATCCCATGCCTGTTGTACCTCCCATTTTTCACCTATAACATTTCCCTCTTTTTCCTCTATCTTTTCAATCGTCTTATCCTCATGGTCTTTTACATACATGATCTGCTGCGCTCTTACGATGGCTGCATAAGCAATCTGTATATTCTCCCAGAGAATGTCTAACGGGTCTTTCTTTTTAATATCCTGGATAATAGAAAAGGTCTCTTCCGGAAGATACTTCGAGAAGAAACCATGTTTTTCTGCGTTTTTATTACTAGGCTGACCGCCTTTCTTTTTATCCGAACGTTCGCTATTTTTATCCGAACGTTCGTTATCCCATTTATAAGTACTTTTCCATCGTCTAACTGTTCCTTCCGGAAGACTTAGTTGACTTGCAATCTCAACTAATTTCAGTCCTTTCAGGTATAGTTCTTTTGCCTGAATTATTCTTTCGTCCGGCTTTCTCGGCATCATCACCACCTCTTTATTCGTTTTGGAAATATCCCCTCCAGGAATCGAACCTGGGACATTTGTGCTCTACCACTGAGCTAAGGGGATAAGAAAAGCACCCCGAAGGGTGCTATCAAATACTTATTCTAATATATTATGTATCAAGTCAAACATTCTACTTAATACAGTAAATAAGTTCAATATTAAAGTCACAGAGAAATAATAAATAATATAGCTATCTAACTCTCCATATTTTTTTGAAAATATAGTCATAAAACAAAAAAGAAGTATAAAAATACTATTCATTATCTCATACATTAATAAATAAAACGTTTCATTAATTAATGCTTTTATATGCTTACTTTTAGTTGCATCTATATCTTCTTTGCATTTGTATTTTTCTCTTAAATCTATGATAACCTGTATCAATGTAAAAAACATTGCCGTTAAAATAGAAATTATAATTGTTATAATATTAATAGTAGAATCATCTATTTTATTTTCCCTAACTGCTATATATGCTAAAATTATAGGTAATACAAATACTATACATATTGTTATTTTGCTTTTTCGAAAACAACTTGTGTACTTTTTTATGATATCTGAAAAATCAAAAAAAGTAATATTACTTTTCTTTCCAATAATAAACAATATTAAGATACTAATTATTAAATAAATAGAATTATTGTTCTTTAGGATGTCTCTGAATAAATGTAAATATTTTTCCATCACGACGTTCTCACCTCTTCCAAAAATTCTAATGCATTTTTTCTTATTTCACTTTTTACCAAAGCGTATTCTGGATGATCCCCCCTTCCTTCCATTTCTTTTGTAATATCAATTATTGGAACAATTTTACTTATATTATTCAAGTTAAATGTCCGTTTTCTATTGCCTATCTTAAATTCCATTTTCATTTCGTCATAAATAAAATTTTCATCTGCAATAATTTCTTTTAATCCATTTTTTCCATGTAAAAATCCTAAAATTGCATCTTTCTTCTTTCCGATAAATCCAGTTGGTCCATAGTAGATGCGTTCTTCCTTTATTTCTATTCCTTCGTTAACAGATAATGCCTTCCTGGTATCTAACGGAGCTTGGAAACAAATTAATTTTATTTTTTCCAAAACCCCTCTCTTCATCACCTTTTCTATATATTCTGTTGGAAGTAAGGCTCCCATATTAAAATCTATATCTGGATACTTCTCTAAAATATACTTCCTTAACCTTTTTTCAAAACTGCTTTTCATTCCAAATCTTCCCTCGGTTTGAAATATTATAATTCCATTATCTCTATCGCCGGCAGGAATCAGCATGCCAAAAACAAACGGTATCACTTCTGCTTCATTACTCGTTTTATTATGTGACACTTTTCCCGTTCTTGAGTCTACTAATTCACTAGCTGTTCCATAATCCCCTGTTTTTATCTGACCAAAAATGCACTTATAGTCTGGTCTTCCATCTTTATCCTTCTTATCTGTCCTATCTGTTTTTACAGTGGTAAAAATATTCTCTGATTCATCATCACGGTCATAAGCCCCCTTCATTTCATTCAAAAACTCTTCAACTATATCGACAAAAGACTTATTATTATATATTTCGTTTATATTTATATATTTTTGTTTCATATTTTTACTATGTACATTTATCATATAAACTGATAAACCAATCTTTTTCATATTTTCTCCTCCGTAAAACTTTTTCTTCTATTCTACTCCTATTCAGTTCAAAATACTATTCCCAAAAATACACAAAAAATACACCCCACATTTCTATAGGATGTATTTCAAGAAAGTTTTACGGAGAAATAATCAAGGCGGCTATGCCTTTTTATTTCATTTTACATTTTACTATACTTCTTTGCGACATGTACGACATTTACGACAAACTTTTAAGAAATCTTTCGAATTCCTTCTGAGCACTCTTCTCAGTAGTTCGATTATCCATTTTTTCAGCCACTTCTTTCCAGGTTAACCTTTCCATGCATCTATATCTGATAATCCTTTGTATTCGTGTAGGTGCCTGGTTAATAATTCCTAATGCCTGTAACTTTACTACCTCTGCTCTCCGCTTCCGCTCCTCCAGAAGTGCCCGCTCCTTTTCTAACCGCTCCGTATGTTTCTCATCATATACAAGCCCTTCGATGTTAAAGGACTGTTGTGTATATGGATGCTCATTCATACTGCCCTTTACCTTGTCAGAAGTGACTACAGACTGTTTCTGTTTAAGCTCTGCAATATCATCCTCCGTCTCCCTGACTAACTCGCAGGCATCTACATAATCATTGAGAACCTGTTTTATGTTCAAGATAACCACCTCCTGCTATCTATAAATCTTGCCTGTTTTCTTGTCTCTAAGTTTAATCCGTCCAAATACCTCAAATCCTCTTTTATTTGCTTCTCTTCTCATGTTCTCAACTGTCTCTCTTACAGCGTTAGGCGGCTTATCCGCTGCCTCAATTGCATCATGTGCTGTTTTGTCTTTGTAATGTTCGTGATTTCGTGTATCCATCCTCGTCCCCCCTAATAATCCTCGTAAGCCTTTTCCCCATTTCTTCCCTTATATAGTTTTTTCAAGGCTCGTCCCAAACCATCGTTTAATTTATTGTCTGCTTCCTGCATCGCCGGAACACCGCCGTTCATCATCATGTCAACCCACTCACTTGACGCATCGATCAATGCAAGTATTTCTTTTTCTGTCAGATAAATACTTCTTCCCATATTCTCGCCTCACTTGTTAAGTATGTAAGATACAAATCCTGTATAAATTAATGCTGCTATGATTACTATTGCTTCTGTTATACTCATTCTTACTCCCCTCAGATATGTTCATGTGGCCCAACCGGTTCCCAGTGTTTTTCTGCGTCCCGCTCGACTAATCTATTGTACCGCTCCACGAACTCCTCTTCGCTTATTTCACCCTTCATGAACTTTTCTGATAAATTCATATAGGTATCTGATTTGATTGCATCTATCCGCTCTTTAAATTCGTTCGTGTCTATCTTCCCGGCAACTAACATATCATGTAGTATCCTGTAATCATGTCTCATTGTAATAATTTCACCGCATTCTCTGGTTCTACGATATACCAGTTTAATGGGGTATCTTCATGTTTAGGGGTGATGCGACATTGACCATCGTTATTTGCTAGGGGGCAATATCTGCATGAATTATGTTTGCTTGCCTGTTCGTTACATGCTTCCTGTATCGTTTTCAATGCTTCATATAATTTCTGGTTATCCATCTTATACCTCCAATCATTTCTTCCTCTTATTCACCCGTTTTGTATGCTCCGCCACTCTCTTGCATCCAGCTTTCCACTTCTGGTAGGCTTTACCTTGCTTACATGGCTGATTCATTCCCTCGCAACGGTCTCTTTCGGGACATTTCACGCATGGATTAATCATCTGTTTGCTCCTTTCATGAAATCACCTAATGCTCTATTTTTCCAAGGTGCTTCTTTTATGTCCTCTGGTTTGTACGGTTCTGGCAGCGGCATCCATGCTGTTACAAAACAACCTAAAGATGCATATGTTCTGCCTGTAAATGGAGCATAAAAAGCTCCTCCCTCATCATCTACTTTCCAAGTGCCTACAAGCGGCTCCTGCTTCTCATTTGCAAATGATAACAATACATGTTCTCCGTTCTGGGGTGTTTTTTCTTCTAACGGTATCCATTCACAAATTTTAGGCTGCTCTTCAATCAGCTTAATTACGTTTGTGCCTACAAGTAATCTCTCTTCACATTCCTTAATGAGTCTTTTTTCGTCAATCATCTCTTTCTTCTCCTTTCTGCAGCTTTTCGCATATCTTCCCAATCCTTTCTTAAGTCTTCTGGGAATACTTCCGGATTAACTACTTCTTTTCTGGCTTCCAGCTCTGCTCTAATAAACTTTTGTTTTGTTAATTCTGTTCCTGCTTTTTCTAAGATATGCAGTGCTGTCTCTAAGTCTTCTTCTGTCAGCTTCGGATTACAAAGAAATGAAGTCAAATAGGGGGGCTCTGCTTCTAAATCATGTAAACTTCTTTCGATGATTCTTCTGACATTGTCTGTGTAAGCCTCAAGAGGGATATCTATTTCAATCTTCTTCATTCTTCCTCCTCGATGTATTCCATCTGGCTTGCAGAAACTTCGTAAGCTATCTTATCAACTACCTTACCTTCTCCAATTCGTTTCTGATATTCTCTGCTTTGAATACGTCCCCGTAACTGAATCCTGCTTCCCACTGTAAGGTTACCTGCATATCTCGCATTACGTCCCCAACATATGCACGGAATATAATCAGACTTGCCATAAGCCCTGTTTACAGCCAATAACACATCTGCAATTTCTCTTCCAAGAGGTGTTGTTCTATATACTGGCTCTTTACAGATATATCCATCAAGAAAAATCGTATTTGGATTTCGATTCTCTATACTGTCGATGAATTCAAGTTCCATCACGAATAAGGATAAAATCAGATGACTTCGATTGCCTTCTTGTTTGTTATACGAACGGAACTGTCCACGAGCTTCCAAAAACTGACCTATATGCGATTCACTCACATCAATAAGCCGTTCTGATACAAGTAACGGAATAATATCACTTGAGTGACTAAGTCTGCTCACTTTTAACTTCACAAAATAAAATCCTTCGCCAAAAACCTCATGGTTGAATTCAAAATCAGAGATAATTTCTCCTGCAATTACTGCCTGGTTATTTTTTAAAATTTTTTCTGTCATGTTTACTCCTTCTCCCCGGCATTGCCGGGGAATCAATGGCATATAGCTCCGTGTTCGCACATGGAGCGGTTAACAAGTTGCTGTAATGTAAAAATCCTCTAAAGAGGCGTGTCCGGCTTTAAGCGACTAAAATATTCTTCTATCTTTTCTGCTGTTTCTTCTGGATTCTCTGTATCAAAGGCAATATTAGCAATCTCTTTCATATGTCTTAAGTCTTCTCTCAAAACTTCTTCTTTTATTCCTTCTACAATCAGCACGAAATCCATCATGTAGTCCGCAAGATTCCCTTCCATCTCTACAGTCAATTTTTCAGTGTCTGTTTTTATCATTGTTATCTACCTCCCGTGAGCCTCTCTTCCAGTGCACCGTAATCATATTCACGCTGCTCAAAATTGTGAAATCCATTCCTGCTTGCCTGCTGCTTAGCGGGGTTCTCCTGCTTGCTATTACGTTCCCAAGTTCTCACACACGCCTTCCAGTCTTTCATTTTGTTCTTCCCCACCATCCAGTTCTTCGATGTGTAAAAATCTACGAAATACTCCGCATCGATACTGTTGTTTCTCTGCTCACAGTAATCCCTCACTTCCTGCACAGTCGGTGCTTTGAAGATTGTGCGTGTTTTTTTAGATATATCGTCAGATATATCTTTTTTTATCTTAGTCTCTGTCTTATATCTATTTATGTCAGCCTTTTGTACTTCCTTTGTACTTCTTTTGTGCTTCTTTTGTACTTCTTTTGTACTGTCATTTGTATTGTACAAAATGCAGTACTTAGTGCATGTCCCTCGCTTTTTTGAAGATATAAAATCAATCAACCCAAGTTGCTTCAACTCGTTCCTGGCACGAATAAAGGCTTTCTCACTAATACCCATTCTTTCGCTCAGACTTACGTTAGTGCGAGAGAACCATTGTTCCCAAACGCACCTATTGTTGATCATTAAAAGTGTATGAAAAAGCAATTGCGCATTTCCAGAAACGACGTTGCACTCGCAAAAATCGTAAAAATTATTGAGCATATCTAAATATGTCATAAGACTCCTTTCAGGACTCAATATTTAATTTTCTATGATTTGTTTTCTAAGTTACTTATACTGACCTCCACCCTCGGAGAGCCTGAATAAAATTTCTCTACAGACAACGAAACAATCTGCGTATCGTCATGATAAGCGACCTTGTTTAACGCATCTAAGATACTCTTTATAACATTATCTAAATCCGGCTTCTTTGTCGGCCGGATAAGACCGGCAAGCATCTGCTGCCGCTTTTTCTTACTCGTACTCTTTGCGATCGGGTAATATGCTATGATATTTGCTTTAAGCTCCTCATCCGCATCAAAGGGATGCGCCCCAGTCTGGTAGAAGCAAGTTTTTACTAGGTTCTCATAAAGAACTGTTCCCTCTGGGGTGTACGAGAATGTTCGACCGCCTGTATGTACGGTCCTGGCCCGGGCCTTTCCTTTCGGAGGTCCGGGCACTGTAAAATGAATTTCCGTCATTGCTTTAATCCTTTAAAAAAATGTCTGCTGGCCTTCTGGTGCCTGCGAACGTCCCTGATCAGATGCCGGCTCCTTTATAGCAGAAGCCACCACTTCCGGCTGTATCATTGCCTTTTCTTCGATTGCCGCAGCTTCTACCGGAGGAACATAAACCTCACCAGCAACATCTTCTGCAAATCCCTTTTCTTCTGCCGTATACATGCCGCCGAATGCCGAAGGAAATGCTTCCCTTAAAGCCTGTACCAATGCAACCTTGCGGATCATTGTAGATGGCTTCTTACTCCACTGGGCATTTAAGCTTCCGTCTTTCTTTCTACCGGCATATTCATCAAAAGAAACCTCTGCTTCGTATGCATGAGTGCGATCGGTGCGGTAAACTTTCGCCCATCCTCCGAGAATCTCTTCGGAAGGCAGCTTAAAACAACCGGTTCTATGTATTATTTCCTGTGTCTGTGCATCAAGAACAATGATTCCGGCTTCGAAACCATCGTAATTATCATTTGCCTCTGCACGTTTCATATAAGCTTCTTTACCGATAACCATCGTTGCTGGCTCACTTCCGTACTTAATGCAGTACGCTTCTTTTGCCCACGGATTAAGGCCACTGTTCTTGCAAAGATTCATAAACATGATAACTTCATCTACTGTGACGTTATCCTTGTTTCCGGAAACCATATACTGCTTTACAATCTCCGGAGTAAGTTCAATCTTCATGTCTCCTACCTCGTAAGAAGCGGACTGAACATTCTGAAAAGCTTCTGTTCTCTTTTTTGCCAATGTGTTTGATACTGCCATTTATAATTCCTCCTTCTCTAAAATCTCTACTTTCTCAGCATTGTTCTTTAATTTTATTAACACTTCATTTAAGTAAGCATACTGTGTTTCGTTCGCTGTAATCTCAATCACTACTCTTTTACGTCTGAGTTTTGCAGCCTGCTCTTGATAACTTTCTGCGATAGCCGGCTGCTGTGTAACAATACCTGCCGGATCCGGCTGTTTTTCCGGAATAGGGGCAGACTGTACCTTACCGGCCATTTCTACCCTGGCGGCCTCTTCTTTTCTCCTGCGCTCTTTTTCTTCTGCTTCCTGTTTCTTTTGTTCTTCGTAAAGGGCTTTCTTCTTTGCTGTATCTTCAAGCTGCTGTTTTTTTGCCATTGCCGCCATAAGGTCAAAGTCTTTTAAATACTCTTCCTTCATCTCATAGATATAAGGACTGTTTTCTGCATTGATAATCTTTAAATCCCCGTCTACCTTTTCCCGGATAGTGATAATCTCCTCTTTTATGGATTTTAATGTTGTAGAGACGTTCAGCCAGGATTCTTTAAAAATCTTATCAAAAGGAATTGTTCTGTCCAGATCACCGATGCACTCCTTATAAATCTCTTTGACTTTTGCAAGCTTCTCCTGCCTTAATCCTTCTTCATATCCTTTTACCTGTGTATCGATATTCTCGATTGCTCCATTGATGATCTCAACCAGTTCTTTTTCCTTTGAAGCAAAATCATCATAAGGAACCATGATTTCTTTCTTAATCTCTTTTCTCTTATTCTCAAGAGCAGTAACAAGCTTTCTTAAGTTTGCTCTGTCCTGCTTTGCATCTTTTATCTGGTCATCGCTATAAACGAGATTCAGATAATCGCTTGATTTCTTTGTGATTTCTTCTTTTAACTCTTCAAAATTCCAATCAATTGCTTTTAAAAAGCCGTCTGCCTGTGGGTTATAAATCTTTAACTCCATTTGATTACCCCTCCTTCTATATTTCCGGAAGAAGAAGCCCCGGCTCCTGTCCGCTTTGCAGGCTGTGCCAGAACGTTTCCTCTTCGTTTTTTAACATTTCAATATCATCAAGCACTTCTTCCCTTTCAATGTAGTAGTGCTTTGTTGTAAGTCTCACTTCGCCATCACGCACACTTTTTAATTGTGCCTTCAGCACGACAAAATCATATTCCGTAACCAGCAGGTAGTGGAGGACCTGTATGTAATAGTTGTCCGGTATCTGGTTATCCCACTTTTGCCACTGCACGGACTGCAGTATGTTCGAGGTTTTAATTTCTAAGATACCTCTTCGTCCTTCACTGTCTATCAATTCTCCGTCCAGGGAAGCGTGTGCCCAGGGATATTTTTTATTAATGAGCATGTTGTTGTCGTAATACTCAACCGTATATTCCGGATAGTCTAAAGCAAACAATGCTCTAAGCAGCGGCTCTGCATCGTTTCCATACTTGACATATGATTTGCCCGAAATATCCACAGGAGACATCTGTCCTTTCTTCTCCATCCACAGTTCCTGGTTTGTTTTATACGGATTTAATCCGAGGATAGCAGAGGCATCGGAACCGCCGATGCCCTTACGATTTACCAGCCACTCTTCCATGGAATCAAATTGGATTCTTGCGAGGTTCGGAGTAATTTTGATTGTTTTCATCTATGTACTCCATTCTTTTTCATATCCATCGCGATTAACTCTGTCAAAGCTGCCTTGCGTCTCAGTAGTAGAAACGATGTAGGCTCCTGTTCCAGAGCCGATTCATTTTGGCTATATTTTTTCAGTAAAAAATTAATTATCATCTTCCTCACCTGCCAGTTTTTCAAGATACAAAATACATTCATTATATGTAGCTTTCTGCTCCTCTGGTGCGTTATTATACATATAAAATTGCTTATCCCATTCTTTTTCCTCAGAGATTTCGCCCTGCATAGCAATTACTTCTGTTGAGTAGTTACTATGTCTAAAAATGACACAGTTTCCCGCCTGCTGTGCTGCGTATACTTTTTCAAGCAAATTCTTAATCTCTTCTAATCCTAAAAACTTGTTTTCTTCTGTGGTCATAATTTCTCCTTTTCTTTTCCTCTATCATGAGGTATACTTTAAGTGCTTTATTTTCTATGTGCCCATTGGGAGTTGCCGCTCCCGCAGGCACATTTTTTTCATATTCCTTGGTTTTGTCTGTAAACAGCTTTCATAAATGTTGCGGCTGCCTGCTTAAACGCTTCCATTCTCCGTTGTCTTTCTTCCTCCGGAATATCAGGCTTGTGAATACGAATAACACAATTTTCACGTTCCAAAGTGATTACTTCTTTTTCCATTCAATTGCTCCTCATTTATGTTCATATTCATGTTTATGTACAACAGCTTGTCTGTCTTCTATTTTTATTGGTTCTTGATTAATTATCCCCCTCCTATCCTGCTTTCTCATTGTCTCTGGCGATTGCTTCACCTGTCATTAGCCCGTCCATAAAGGCGTTAACAAGCATCTTCCCCATCGCACCTAACTCGGAATACATCTGCATAAATTCTTTTCCGTCTTCAATATCTGCCTGTGTCAAATACTTATATCCTGCCTGTGTCATATGTATCTCTCCTTTCTTTGTTTGTTGATTGTAAAACAATTATACGTCGATATAAAACATTTGTCAATACATTTTTGTTGATTTTTTCAACACTTCATGTTATATTGTTGATGAAGGGAGGACTTGCATGAACGAAAGAATAAGAGAATTAAGAAATGCGTTAGGAATGACGCAACAAGATTTCGCAAAAAAAATTGGAGTCAAAAGAAATACAGTAGCCACATATGAAATGGGAAGAAGCATTCCTAGCACTTCTGCTATTTCGCTCATTTGCGAAAAATTCGATGTTAATGAAGAATGGCTTCGAAATGGCGAAGGGGAAATGTTTGTTCAAAGATTGCCGGAAGATGAATACACTAAGGCGGCTCTTATGTTAAAAAAGGACAATGATAAATTGGCTATGCAAGCGGTTGTGGAATACTGGAAACTTTCTCCACAATCCAAGGCTGCTATAAGAGAATACATTATGAATGTATCTAGTAAATTAAAAGAAGAGTAGCGCAACGCTACCCTTCTTTTTTATTTAAGCTTCAAATAAAGTTTTTATGCAAGTATATAAAACTTTAATGTCCTCTAATGATAATTCCTCTATTTTTTCTATATTTCCCCTGATATACTCCTCATATCGTTCTTTTAATGTCCTTTCCTCTTTTTTCATAATTATGTACGCTCCTTTCTAGCAATATATTTCAATCAATTCTTTCTTCGTCATTTTGCTCCTTTCACATTCTTCTGCTAATATGGTTCATTTTTCGATACATTATATGATTATTTTATCATACTTTATCAAGGATATGTAGTAGTGTCCGTATACACGGACACTTTTTTACTTATATGGTGATTCATATAAATCCGATATGGTCATCTCCAATTTCTCAGCAATTATTTCTAATACATCCAATCTGGGACTTATTTTTCCTGTAGCAATATCGTTTAAAGTTGAATGACTAATTCCTGTTAATTTTTCTAAACCTCGAAAAGATATTTTTTTCTCCTGCATGGCTTCTGTTAAAAGCACTCTCATTACCATTCTCCTTTCTATTAATGAGGTTTAGTTTTTGCTCTTTTTCAGAATTCTATACAACCAAGAACATTCATTCGATTTCTTGTTACAATTATACTACTCGAACATTTGTACGTCAATTAGTAACTTTTCCCTGATATTAATAGTATGACAGATTCGGTAAATTAACATTTTCCTCCTTTCGAAATCAGTGTACTAAATTTAAAATCAAAAGAATTTTTGTAAGAAAAAAATAATACACCATTAAATTCACAAATGAATTGCCAGTTCGTTTGTGCCCATTCAATATGTATAAATTTTTCGTTTTGTCGGCATTTTTTGCAAAAAAATTTATTTTCATGCATTTTCACAAAATCACTTATAAAATCTTCCGTTTCTTATATACATCTCACCATATTTAGTGTATAATTGCACTTATAACTATTTAAATTTTTATTCATACGAGGAAAAGGAGAAAAAACTTATGAAAAAGAAATTATTAGCACTTAGTTTAATTGCAGTAATGTCATTATCATTTACTGCCTGCGGTGATGGAAATACAAGCTCTTCATCTGATACTAAAACAAAAGTCGAAGCTACTACTGCCGCTCCAGAGGCTGCCACAGAGAAAAACAAAGAGTCTTATCAGTCTATTTTAGATAACTATACTCAGAAGCTTAAGGATGCTACTCCTGGCTTAGTAGATGAATTTAATAAAGAAGCCTCAGAAAAATCCAAAGATATAAATGCTCTCGCCGAAATTTGTAACTCAAAAGTTGAAAAATTGGCTGAGATTTGTAATACTGGTGTTGGAGAAATGGCAGATCTTATGAATAAAAACGGAGATGACTACTCCAAATACGAAGAATGGGCTAAAAAGCTTCAAGATGTTTATACTACACAATCTAAAGAAATTCAGGATGCATATACTTCCGTTGCTACCGGTCAATAATGTTTGCACCGGTACGCTGGTATTTCTTATATGCAAAAGGGCAGTTCATCCGCTGCTCTTTTCTCTTGCACATATGTTCTATCTATCGTATAATTATTTTACAAATAAAAAATCCGGTACTGGCAATACCGGATTCGTAACTTATCAACCAGGATGATTGATAATAAACACAGATAAATTATATCATACATCCTGCCGTTTGCATAGGGTGTATTTTTTATACCCTTTTTAGGGAGGCAATCAATGTATAATGATTCAAAAGGCATTTATTTAATGTATCTCAGAAAATCACGTGCTGATGAATATAATCAAGATGTCGAAAATATTTTAAAACGACATGAAAAAGAACTTCAATCACTTGCCAAGCGTGAGTTTGGTGAGCTTATTCCTGAAAAATATATTTTTAGAGAAGTAGTCTCTGGCGGGACCATCAAAGACAGACCTCTAATGAAAGAAATTTTAAAAATGATGGAATCCGGGATAATAGCAGGAGTTCTTGTTGTTGATCCCCAGAGGCTTTCTCGTGGCGATTTATTGGACCAAGGACATATAATCAATGCATTTAAATATACTAATACTTTAATTATAACGCCCTATAAGACTTATGACTTAAACGATACTACCGGAACAGATATGAAATTACTGAAAATGGAATTGAATCACGGGGCCGACTACCTGGATTATTATAAGATGGTTCAAGCAAGAGGAAAGCTGGCATCTGTGCGAGCTGGTAATTTCATTCAACCTATTCCACCTTTTGGCTATAGAAAAGTACGTTATGGCAAAGTAAGCACTTTAGAACCCATAGAGGATGAAGCCAGAATCGTGCAAATAATATTCCAGAAGTATGCCGAAGGGAAAACAATATGTGGGGTTACAAACGAATTAAATGCAGAAGGATATATACCTCCTAGCAAGCAGATATGGACTAAAGGAAGCGTGAAACGGATTTTATCAAATCCTGTGTATGACGGAAAAATACGATGGGGATTTACCCCTAATAAAACGGTAATGGAAGATGGAAAATTAAAAAAATATCGCCCCGAAAGACACGATTATCTATTATTTGATGGGAAGCATGATGCAATAGTTAATCACGGTTTGTTTATGTCTGTTCAGGAACGTCTGTCTAAAAATAAATCCTTTACGAATGACCGCTCTTTAAAAAATCCACTTTACGGAATTATGTACTGTAAAAGATGCGGCAGAAAAATATCAAGACTAAATGTAACAGAGTCACGAGGTGGGCATCGTTACGCATGTCCTAACAAATTATGTGATGTTCAATCATCGAGATATGATTTAGTAATAAATGCTGTCATTGACGCAGTTCAGTGTGCTATAGACGATTTTGACATCACCGTTCATGAGTGTAATGTATCTGATTCAAGCGAAAAGATTCGGGGATTGCGCCAGGAGTTAACCAAACTAAACAGCAAAGAGGAAACTCTATTTGAACTACTTGAAACAAAAGTATATTCAACCAGTATTTTCACACAACGCCATGCAGAGTTAGAGAAAAAACGACAAGAAATCCTTGGCAAAATCAACACTCTCTCCCTAATACCCCCTCCTGAATCTTGTAACGACAAGAAAATGCGTTTTAAAGATGCACTTCTTGCTTTAAAAGATGAATCTATGCCCCCAAAAGAAAAAAATCATTTATTAAAGAAATGTATAGAAAGAATTGATTATGATATAGAGGGAGTAAGATATCACTCAAAAGTCAAATTGGATGTTTATTTTAAATTTTAAGCGAGGTGTTTCAAAATGCAGGAAAATGAAACTTATGTAATCTATTTGAGAAAGTCTCGTGCAGATAGCGAAAAATCTAGTTTAGAAGAAGTATTTGCAAAACACGAATCAGAACTCCAGTCACTCGCTGAACGTACTTTAGGCCATCGTATTTCTGAAGATAAAATCTTTCGAGAGGTTGTATCTGGCGAAACAATCACAGATAGACCTGTTATATCTCAGATATTAAAAGTAATGGAGTCAAAAAAAATTAAAGGGGTATTTGTTGTTGATCCACAACGTTTAACACGTGGAGATTTGCTTGATAAGGGGCATTTAATTAATGTATTTAAATATACTAATACAAAAATCATCACTCCTTATAAAACTTTTGATTTAAATAATGACTTTGATTTGAAGCTGTTTAAGATGGAATTAGATAAGGGTTCTGATTATCTTGAATATTATAAAATGATTCAAGCAAGAGGACGTATTGCTTCTGTAAGATCTGGACAATATATCGGGAGTACCGCTCCGTATGGTTACGATAAATATTCTTACAAAGAAAATAAGCACACAGTAAATACTTTGAAGCCTAATTCTGATGAGGCAACGGTTGTTCAGCTCATCTACCATTTATATGTAAATGAATCGCTGAGTTACGCTGCCATTGCAAACAAATTAAATACCATGAACATAAAACCTAGAAAATCTACCTCTTGGAGTCCATATAGTTTAAAAGAAATTTTACACAATCCGGTATATATTGGTAAGGTTAGATGGAATCGCAGGAAAACTGTAATGAAATACAAGAACGAATCTTTACTTAAAACAAGGCCTATAGCCTTGAATGATTTTATTATTTCAGATGGCATTCATGAAGCTATCATTGATGAAGCTCTTTTTGATTCTGCCCAGAACCGTAGCGGCAAATCTCCTAGAAATCATAGTAGCAGTAAACTTAAAAATCCTCTCGCCGGATTAATGTTTTGCGGTAATTGTGGCCGAGCAATGAGTTACAAGACATATAAGAATAATGCCGGAAGCGAAAAGCAGCCTCCTCGATACTTATGCAATAATCAATCTAATTGCCATACTAAATCAGTAAAAGCAACAGATGTTATAAATCAAATAATTAGTGCTCTTGAATGCTATATTGAAGATTTTAAAGTTAAATTAGAAAATGATGACGGAAATTCCTTCAATGTTCGCTCTCAAATTATTTCTGTTTTAAACAAACAATTACAAGACCTGGAGGTTCGAGAAGAAACGCAATATGAAATGTTAGAAAACAAAATTTATACTCCAGAATTATTCAAAAAGCGGCGGCAAAAG
>OLRC01000175.1_pt1 | contig 47706 bp, 48 predicted proteins | sample 1672081 | NCBI WGS metagenome assembly OLRC01 (sample SAMEA3136643, study PRJEB25190) | human gut metagenome | biome: human gut; feature: human-associated habitat; material: faeces | place: Austria | collected 2013
GACCAAACTTTTATAATTGCTTGATAAAGCAATCAGCTAAACCATAATTTACCCCAACTATTTAAAAAGAACCGAAAAAACACCTTTCACAATTAAAGTGAAAGGTGTAATATTTATGCACAATTTACTATTCTGTTAAGTATATCATCGGTAGACTCGTTAAGCACATAAGCAAACTCGCCGAGTACCATTTTCTCTGCCTCTTTCAAAAAGCGTTCATCAGCCATATGTAATCTTTTGCCTCTTTTTAACTGCTGCTTTTCGTGAAGTTTTAAAGTTCTGATTAATCTAAGCAATTCAGATGACTTGCCCTCTGAAATGATGTTTTTAAATGTTTCAAATCTTATATTCTTATTGGAAATCCACTCTTCTTCTTTCGGCATATTATCCAAAAGGTCGATAATCTCATCTTTAGTAAGTACGGCTCTCATTTTTCCAACAAGTTTTTCATTTTGTACGGGAACGAAAACCTTTGCGGTTTTTGTCGCATTAGGACTAAGAACATAATACTCTACATTTACCTTGTCTATTCTTTTTGTTGTAATCTCGGTAACAGTGCAAACACCGTTAACACCATATGCGACAATATCAGATACCTCAAACATTTTCGGCACCTCCATGCGCAGATTTGTAAGCGTTATTTCGATAAAACATACTTCTCTCCTATTCTTAATTCTCATTCGTTAGTAATTGTTTAAAACAATGTCTGACAAAGCGGAAAACAGTTTATGCTTATTATATTTCTTATATCTAATATTATACCATATTTTGATAAATTATGACATAGGCAATATAGCTAACAATGTTATAAAATATGTTGTAAAAAATGCTAATTATTTCTGTTTTTAAAAGAATAAAACTCCCGAGTTTATCGGAAGCTTTATTTAAAATAAAAATTATTATTGTTCTTTTCTGTAGAATGGTTCTACACCGTTTATTGCATTTCTTGCAAGGTCCATAGTAACAGGCATTACAACAAGGTCTACATCTTCAGTAAGGTATGGCTGTGCGGTTTCTTTTATAGCGTCAAAAATCTTTTTCATATCGCCGATAAAGTCAACTACAACAAGGAAGCTCTTTTTGTCGCTGTGCTCCATCATTCTTAAGAAAGCAACGTTTACATTTGGCTCTGTGCTGAAATGATTAATAAGTGTAGCCATAAGGTCAATAGGATAATCCTTTGGTTCGCCGATTTTAATCTGCTCACCCGGCTTGAACAAATCTTTATTAAGTGTGTTAAAGTCTTTCTGCTGCTTGATTGAAATAATCATTGGCTTAGGGAAAGTAACACTCTTGCCAAACGGATTGATAACAAAACCGACAACACCCGAATGTGGATCCATAACCATTTGTGAAATGCTGTCAAAATCAGTAACTACTTTTTGAGCATTCTGGGTATCCTGCCACTTAAATAATTCTTCTGTATCTGTAAAAAGTCCAAAGAATTTTTCTTTTTTCTGATTTTCAAGAAGTCTGAATTGAACCTGTGTTGCCTGCTTCATAACAGTCTGACCGTTTTCTGTAACAGCCTGTGTTGTAGGAACAACCTTTGCAGGTAAAATAAACTTAGCCTTTACAACTTCTGTAATCATCTTATCGACGTTCTCTTTTGAGTTGTCTTCCTGCATAGTTACAATTGCTTCTTTTAAATCAGGGTTAAAAATCTTTTCAGCAGGTACTCTGCTGTTTTCCATTTTCATTTCGCTCATAATATTTATCCTCCAATAGTCAGTTTATAGTATAAGTTTTTCCGTCCTCAACAATAAGTCCCTTATCTGCCGGATATTGCTGAGAACCGTCTTCGTCACCGTCATTAAAAATAATATACGGTGTTTCCCAATCGTCTTCAAAAGTATAGCTGTATTTTCCGTCGCTTTCCTTTGTCATTTCAATTCCCGGCCAGGTTTCGTTTTCATACAGTTCATCGTTGTAAACATATGCAAAAATCTGATCGCCCCAGCTGTCGGGCTTTTCAAAATATACATTTGTGCCGCTTGAAATTGAATATTTTACTTCTGTAGCAAATACAACTCTTTCGTAGGTTTTTACACCCTTGGAATTTTTAGCTGTAAGTTCAAGTGTTGCTATATCACTTCCGCTCGGTACAGAAACGGTTACGGTTTCTCCGTTCTTATATGAAACAGCCGCTGCTCCGTTAAGAGCATATTCCGCATTATCCGTATTTGCACAAGTAAGTGTGACTGTTGCGGTTTTACCGCTTTGAATATTAAATACGGTGTCCTCGGCAACGCCTACTTCGGCGGCAGCTTCATATTCCTTATAACCGTCGTTATAAAGAACTACCACACTGTTTGCCGGAATATCGGCATCAGAAGTAAGTTTACCGTTTTTAACGGTGTATTCTGTCTTGCCGTCAACTCTGTTTACATATGTACCGTCGGCAAGATTTGTTTCAAATCCTGTCTTAAGAGCGTCTTTTGTATTTACAATTACCGCTCCTTTTGTGCCCCTTTCAATCATAACAGCGGTTGAATCGGAGTTCGGATTTACAATATTTTCGTCTTCGCCAATCATAGCTGTACGGAAGAAGTTTACGGCTTTTACACTCTTATCCTTGTACATATCGTCACCCTCTGTGCCGATACGGTTCATTCCCCATTCGTTTTCAACACTTGAATAGTAAGGACGATCGAAGAACAGCGGTGTGCCGTCTTTTCTTGCAGTAATTACTGCCCAACCGAGGATAACCTGTTCCTTAGTCATATTGTACCAGTTGCCGTCATTGATATAGTTATCGTGAGATTCAACCCATGTAACCATATTAAGCGGTGCGTCACCGAGCCAATAATCACTTACAGTACCTTTTGACAAAATATTGTTTGTAATTGCGCCTCTGATTTTACTGCCGTATGTACTTGCTGTAGTATGACCTATTGCCTTAATATAGTCGGCAATTCTTTCATTGTTGCCCTGAAGCACCTCTCCGTATATAAACAGATTGTCAGCATTGTTTACTTCGGTGATTACTCTCTGCCAGAAGTTATTTGTAAAGCCGTCATCTTCCTTAGGATCGTCAGGTAAGCCGATGTGCTTTGCAGTATCATAACGGAAACCGTCAGCACCGCAAGCGACACAGTCATTGAGATACTCAATAAAATAATCCTGAAAAGATGTGCGCTCTGTATTAATATCAGGCAAACCACCCATTTTGTAAGTAGTGCAAGCAAGTCTGTTTGAAAAGTCATTGAGGTCATACGCATTGTTTTTATGATAAAGCGTGTCCAAACTTCCGCCGCCTGCATCAATAAGATCCTGACTTACTGCGCTTGTGGTCGGTGTTGTGTGGTTAGCAATAACATCAACAATAACCTTAATACCGTACTTTTCCGCCTCGTCACACATAGCTTTAAACTCGTCACGAGTTCCGAGCTGATAGTTACCGATTTTAAAATCGGTGGGCTGATAATGATAGTACCATTTGCCATCACCGTAAAGCTGCATTCCGCCGTTCTCGCCCTCAAGGCAAGCATTAATAGGCGAAGTCTGCAGCGCCGTATATCCTGAAGCCGCAATGTCAGCCATAGATTCCTTTATAGTATTGAAATCCCACGAAAAACACTGCAAAATTGTACCGTTATCAATCTTATCTGCGTGAGCATACTCGGTAGAAGTATTGGTTGAAGTATTATCATCTGAACCGTTCTGCGAATTTGAACAGCCTGTCAAATAAACGACAGAACCTGTGAGCATAGCAGAAACCAACAGACCTGATAATATTCTTTTAAACAAATAATCACCATCTTTCATTTCACAATTAATCCGAGTGCGATAAGCCACAAGGATAAAATTATTATAACATTATTTCTTAGCAAAATAAATAGTATTTTGAGATTTTTTACAATTATTTTAAAAATTCCTACCTAATAAACAAAAAGAGCCTGATTTTTTTGGATAATCAGACTCTTACAATATTACTTTTTTTCGGTAAGGAGTTTGTTTAACTCCTCCATAAATGTATTAATATCCTTGAATTGGCGATAAACCGAGGCAAAACGAACATATGAAACTTCATCAACCTTTTTAAGGCGCTCCATTACAAGTTCGCCGATCTGCTCGGCAGTAATTTCTCGTTCAAAGCCGTTCTGTGCAGTAAGCTCAATGTCAGTGACCATTTCTTCTACCTGTTCAACAGAAACAGGGCGCTTTTCACAAGCACGAAGAATACCTGCAGTCAGCTTATTGCGGTCAAAAACTTCTCTCGATTTGTCACGCTTGACAACATAGAGAGGAATATTCTCAATAATTTCATAAGTTGTAAAACGCTTTCCGCACTTAAGACATTCTCTTCTTCTGCGTATTCTTTCCCCGTCATCTGCCGAACGGGAATCCACAACCTTACTTTCTTCAAATGAACAATATGGGCATTTCATAAAAAGCTCCCCTAAATCACAAATATTCTAAAAATATTATAACATACCGAAAAATTCAAGGCAATAAATATTTATTTACAAATTTATTACATTTTTGCTCTATGCTGATTTTTACAAATGAAAAAAGCAACAGTTGAGAATAAACTCGTCTGTTGCTTTTTTAGGGGTAATAGGGTTATAGAAGAAATTTATGTTATGTAGTTGATAGCATATTTTTCAACAGCTCATTCGCTGTTTCTGTTAAAATTATAACAGAATAATACTATTTTGGAAATTGCATTTGCAACGATTTTCAAGAAACTGTATAAAAATACAGTAATAAATTTTATTGAATACTCACTAATATGCCAAGATTTAATTAATATCAAGACTAATACAAGCAATATTCATTACTGTATTATAATATCCCTACAATTCATAATTTTTGCAATATGGTGAAATTATCACCGTTAAAATCTATTAATCCGTCTTTTTTCATTTTATTAAGCTCACGGGAAAGCGCCGATTTATCAACGCTTAGATAATCCGCAAAATCCTGTCTTGAGCCTTCAATGCAAAAAGAAGAACTTCCGTCACGCTTTTCTCTGAATTCAAAATAACGCATTATTTTTTTGCGTATGGAACGCTCTGAAAGCACAATTTTATATTCGAGAGAGCGCAAATCCATCTCCTCAAACAATACAAAAAGATTTTTAAGTAATTTTTGCTGAATAATAATCTTTTTATAATCATTTTCTTTAATTTTCGCAAAATCAAGAAAAAGAATTGTCGACTCCCCATGCGACACTATTTCAATATCGCAATGCGTGGTTCGTGGTGCGGCGGTGATAAGCCAACCTATGCTGTCACTGTAAACTCTTCCCAAAATTTCACGAACTCCGTCCGAATTATATTTTTGTATTTGAGCCGCACCCTCAAGCACAAAAGCGGAATATTTATGAATTTTGCCTGAACTTACAATAATATCATCATTTTTATAGCTCTGAATTTTATAATCAAATTCCACAAGCGCCTGTTCTATTTCTTCATCTGTAAAACTTTCAAAAATCGGGTGCTTTCTTAGGAATTCAAAATGTTGTTCCATATTTCCTCCGACGAATTAAATATGCAATACTAAAAATATCCGCACCAAAATATACGGATATTTTATCCGTATATTCAAAACAGTTTGCGTACTTTTAGCAAAAACTATTTTATTAAATTATTGAATCTGCAAGAGCGACAAGCTGAACTTCATTTTCAGCTGTCATAGTTGAACGGATTGTAACCTTGGCATCTGAAATCTCAATGCCCTTCATTTCGTCAAAATAAGGCTGCATAGACTTGATTGCACAAGGTGCCCATGAACCGTTTTCAATCATAGCAACTTTACGGTTTTTGTATCCCTTAATTTTCAAATGATGTAAAAAGTCATTCATAACAGGGAAAACTCCGCCGTCATATGAAGGAGCGGCTACAACAAGTGTAGAATACTTAAATGCGTCCTCAACATTTTCTGCCATATCACTTCTTGAAAGGTCAGAAATAGCAATCTTTTTATCTGTTTTCTCTTTCAAAATATCATAAAGTTTTAAAGCGGCTTTTTCGGTATTGCCATGAATTGAACAATAAGCGATAAATATACCGTCAACCTCCGGCTCATACTTGCTCCAGATGTCATAAAGGTTAATATAATAACCGAGATTTTCGGTAAGAACAGGACCGTGTAACGGACAGATTTTCTCAATATCAAGCTTAGCTGCTTTTTTAAGCAAAGCCTGAACCTGCACACCGTATTTTCCGCAAATATTAAAGTAATATCTTCTTGCCTCGCAAGCCCAATCTTCGTCTGTATCAAGTGCACCGAATTTACCGAATCCATCGGCAGAAAAAAGCACTTTTTCCTTGCTTTCATATGTAACCATAACTTCGGGCCAATGTACCATAGGCGCCATATAGAAAGAAAGTGTATGTTCGCCGAGGTTTAATGAGTCGCCCTCTTTTACAGTAACCGTTCTGTCAGTAAGGTCAATGTCAAAAAATTGAGGCAGCATATTAAATGTCTTTGCATTTCCGACAAGCTTCATATCTGGATATTTATCTGCAAGCAGCTGTATGTTTGACGCATGGTCAGGCTCAAGATGATTAATAATAAGATAATCGGGAGTTTTTCCGTCAATTACATTTTCAAGATTTGCAACCCATTCATCGGTTTTTCTCTTATCCACCGTGTCAAGTACGCAGATTTTTTCATCAAGAATTACATATGAGTTATAAGAAATGCCGTTTGGCACAATGTACTGACTTTCAAAAAGGTCAATATCTTTATCATCAACGCCGATATATTTAATAGCGTCAGAAATATTTATATTCATTTTTATTCTCCCCTTAATTAAAATAATAATTCGTATATGATTATACCATAATTAGACATATATTTCAATAGAGTCAGGCAGCAAATTAGCTACTTTTACAAAAAGCAAAAAACATATAAACAAATACAAATAAATACTCCTAAGCAGTAAATATCAAAAAAACAATACTTAAAACAGATAAAATTGTTGCTAATGCAGGAGCAAAGCTTAGTTCTATATTACGAATATATTTTATTTTGTCGAGCAATGGCGGAAATTCACCATAAACATCGTAATAACAGACTATGGATTTTAAATATCGGGCAACTTGAAATCCGAACATTCCAAAAGCCGTCATGGTATTTACAGCATTATTTCCGATATAACTGATATTTGTATTTATAACAGCAAGAAATATTAAACAACACATTACTAAAGAAATTGCTATATTTGTAGTGGAAACATTTTTACATTCTGCATTATAAGAAAAAATCCAGAATCCTACCGCACCGCAAATCAAAAGTACGGCAAAGAGTATATGTAACGGATAATTATACGGATATAAAATTTTATTATCGTATAAAATCCTTGAAATAAAGAGCAAAACAGCATTATACAAAAGCAGTCCCATATCTCCTATCAATATTTTTTTACTCATTCAATAATCTCCTTAAAATAAATCAGTCTTTGCAGTACAACTTACTTATAATTTATGGTTACCGAAAAAAGTGTGAATCGATAAGATAAAAATAAATTTTAACTGCCGATAAATGCTTTATTAAAGTTCTATAACAGTATTATCAATCATTAATGAATAGCTGTTTTCATAATTATTTAAGTATCCGAAAATTGAGCTGTCCCCAAAAAGTTAGACTAAGAATCTAACTTTTGGGGGGCACATCAAACTTGACTGCTTTTTTATATCAAAAAAATCTGAAAGGAGCACCAATGTGAGCAGAAGTCCACCAAACCACCAATATATACTATCTCATTCTCATTGAAAGGAGAGTTTTATGAACAAATTTAAAAAGCTAAAGTCGGCAATTATTTCCTTTTGCAAGCCTAAAAAGCTGACATCATTGGCAGTTGCATTAACAACAATCTTTGCTATGCTACCTGTCGCTAATATTTCGGCAAGTGCTTATTCATATACAGGGCTTAGTGAAATCGGCGGCAAGGTATTGATTCAATCTTCGGAAAATCCGTTAGTCCTTATTGACAACGGAAGTGCAGGCAAACTTGACGCATATAAATTCCTTATCAACGGTGAGGTCGGTTATTGTATTGACCCACAGTTGCCGGCACAAAAGACAGACGGCAAAACTATGAAGTTTACGCAGTTTTCGGGTGAAACAGGCAAGGAAGTAATAAAACTTGACCCTAATTCGACTGATAAAAAGAAAAGGCTCTTATAGTAGGTCTGAGTGTTCTTTACGGCGGTTACGGAGATTATTTCTCAACATTCGAGAACGGCGGTAAATCCGCTAAGTCCATAATGGACGGATTTATTGACGGTGTGTATTCATCTTTATTTAGTAAGATGAATACACGAGAAGATAAGTATTATTTCTTATCGCATTATACGCTCTCACAGCTTTATCACGAGCTTGTAAATGACGGTACATCTTGGAAAACTTGGAGCAACTACAAAGATGTTAACACAATGATTAATCGCTTAGTAGATTACACAAAGAATATAGTAAAATCCACAGGTGATTATTCAGCTATCAAGCGTAGTTGTGCAACCAACAATTACTATATTACACAGCCAAAAGGCAAAGACGGCACTTTCTGCACCCACTCAGGAAATATTGCTAAAATACAGTTTAGATTTACCATACATACAAATCTGGAAGTTATCATACCGCCTTTATTATTTTCTCTATATCTTTTTTTCTTGATAGCCATATAACTTTATCATCATATCTATCTAAAATACTTCTTATTTCTTTCAGATTTTTATTCTGAAAAGTTTCAGTCCATTTCAAAAGGTTATAGACCGATTTCAAAGTTTCTCTTTTTCCTTTTTGTATTCCCAACTTTCTTTTTATAGAGCGCATAATAATTCTACTTTTATATAAATAACCAGGCATATCTAAAACATATATTTTATCAGCTTCATCAAAACTTTGCTGTACCCAGGCATAATATACCCCCTCAATTATCCACTCATCATTATTATATAATATTTCTTGTAATAACGCTTTTCGTTCATCAAGCGTTCTCTTTTTGCCATATTCTTTGGCGTTATTATCCCATTGAATATCATCTAAGTCGAAATGGGAAATATTATACTTTTTTGAAAGTGCATTTGCTAAATAGGTTTTTCCAGAACCACTGCAACCAATAATATGTATTTTCATAAGTCAGTATTCTCCACAAATTCAAGTTTATCAAACTCCTTTTATTCCTGCTGAATCATCTTAAAATGCTCCAATGCCTCCACAATTGCTCTCTCCTTATCCTCTGGGCACTGTGGTTGCCTACTATCTTCATTTTTAGGTAAATTATAATTCTTTCCAACCTCAATTCCACATTTTCTCTTTACCTGTGAAATATACAGATTGGAAACCTTCATGCCGGCATTATGTTCAGCCACATACTTCTTTATCTCATCATATGTTGCCTTAGTATCTGCAGATGTTATATCCACATCATCAAGTTCAATCGTGACATTAATGTAATCATCCGGCTTTTGTTTCAGTTGGGACAAAAGAACAACCGTCTCCACATGCGCTGTTCTTGGGAACATATCGCAAGGTGTTACTTCTTTGGTTTTATAGCCGTTTGACTCGAAAATTTCTAAATCCCTTGCAAGGGTTGCGGGATCACAAGACACATACACAACTCGTTTCGGTGACATTTGTGCTACGGTCAAAATTACATCTTCGCCGCAGCCTTTTCTTGGCGGGTCAAGCACTACGACATCAGGTTGAAGTCCCTCTGCTTTAAGTTGAGCCGCTGCCTTTGATGCGTCGGCACAAATAAATCTTGCGTTCTCTATGCCGTTTACTTTTGCGTTTTCGTTTGCATTCTTTATAGCATCCTCGACAATTTCCGCACCGACAAGTGTTTTGCAGTTTTCTGCCATTGTAAGTCCTATTGTACCTGTTCCGCAGTATAAATCAAGCAGAATTTCGTCGTTTTGCAGGTTTGCGTATTCTTTTGCTTTACTGTACAGTTTTTCTGCTTGGGCACGGTTTACCTGCCAGAATGAAAACGGTGATATTTTAAATTTAAGTCCGCATAAAACATCGGTAATGTGGTCACTGCCGTATGCAACACGATTTTTCTTGCCTAAAACCACATTTGTTTTTTCTCTGTTAGAATTAATAATTACGCTTTTTAGGTTAGGCAAGCCGTCTTTTAACATTCTGACAAGTTCGTCTTCCTGTTTTAATCCGTTGCCGTTGACAACATAACAAACCATAAGTTCGTCAGTAATTTCACCAAGACGCATATATAAATGTCTTAATCTGCCTTTGCCTGTTGTTTCGTCATAAATATCAGCATTTGTTTTATCTATAAATCTTTTCGTAATTTCTATTACAGAATTAAAAACCTCAGGCTGCAATAAACAGTCATCACACGGAATAATTCTGTGCGTATGAAATGAATAAAATCCGAACACCGCACTTCCGTCTTTTGCCCTACCTATAGGAAATTGCGCCTTATTTCTGTATCTGTCAGGTCTTTCGCAGCTGATAATATCTTTAAATTCAAAGTCTTTAATTCCGCCTATTCGTGTTACCGCATCGTAAACACGCATTGATTTTATTTTTAATTCTTCTTCATAAGAAATATGCCGCCAAGTACAGCCACCGCATTTTGAGAACTGCGGGCAGTCCGCCTCGATTCTTGCGGAAGACGGAGTAATTATATTTTCAATTTTACCGAAAGCATACGTTTTCTTTGTTTTTAATATTCTTACTTCAAGTTCATCGCCAACTGCGGAAAGCGGAACAAATACGGCGATACCGTCCTCTGTTTTTCCTACGCCGCTGCCCTCTGCGGTAGCCGAAGTTATGTTTAATTTTATAATATCATTCTTAACTAAATTCACTGATTATCACCGATTATATTGTAACATTTTTAATATAAATTGGCAATATAAAAACTAAAATACGAAAAAATATATTACAAATTGAAAAAAGGTATTTATTTTTTTTGACTATAGCTTTATAATATAAGATAGAATTTTTGTGAATGGAGAATGAGTGTTTTGAATTACGACATTTTACTTGATAATATAAAAAGGATACATTTTATCGGCATCGGCGGCAGCGGTATGTGTCCGCTTGCAGAGATTTTAAACAGCGAGGGCTATCAGCTTTCGGGCTCGGATATGAATGAGGGCGAGACACTCGACAGAATCAAAGGCTACGGCATTCCCGTATATATGGGACATCGTGCAGAGAACATTGACGGTGCAGAGCTTGTGGTATATTCTGCCGCTATCAAAGAAGATAACCCGGAAAGAAAAGCAGCTGTTGAACAGGGTATTCCTTGCATTGAAAGAAGCGTTATGCTCGGCGTTGTAACAAGAAGATACAAGAGAAGTATTGCGGTTTCCGGTACTCACGGCAAGACCACAACCACAGCCATGCTTTCACAGGTACTTATCGGCAGCGGTTTTGACCCATCGGCAATTATCGGCGGCAAACTTCCGTTTATCGGCGGCAACAGCTATGTAGGTCAGAGCGACATTATCGTTTGCGAGGCTTGCGAGTATGTTGATACATTCTTACAGCTTAATCCGTTTATTTCTATTATACTTAACATTGATGCCGACCACCTCGACTACTTTAAAAATCTTGACAACATTAAAAAGTCATTTAATAAATTTGCAAAACAGACTACAGGTTTGCTTGTAATCAACGGTGACGACCAAAACACACTTGATGCAGTAAACGATGTTGACATTGAAAAAATCACCTACGGCTTTGGCGAAAACTGCGACTACAGAGCAGAAAATATTTCTGCAGACAAGGGTGTTCACGAGCAATTTGACATCTATTACAAGGGCGAACTCCTTACAAATATTAAGTTGATTGTTCCTGGCAAGCATAACATTTATAATGCACTTGCCGCAGCGGCTACCGCACATTACCTTGGTGCAACACCTAAGGAAATCGCCGAAAATCTCCACAAATTCGGAGGTGTTCACCGCCGTTTTGAAATTCTCGGTACACCCGAGGGAATTACAGTGGCAGACGATTTTGCTCACCACCCGACAGAGCTTACCGCAACACTCAATGCCGCAATGAATATGGGCTTTAAAAAAGTATGGGCGATTTTCCAGCCGCATACTTTCTCAAGAACAGCACTTCTTCTTGATGATTTTGCAGAGGCTCTTAAGATTCCGGATGTTGCGATTATTTCTGAAATTCTCCCTGTAAGAGAAACAAACACATATAATATTTACTCAACCGACCTCGGTGCAAAAGTACCGAACTCGGTTTGCCTTGACACTTTTGAAGAAATTACAGACTATGTATGCAAAAACGCAAAAGAGGGCGACCTCATTCTCACAATGGGCGGCGGCAATGTTTATATGTGTGCCAATATGATTTACAATCAGCTCAAGTATAATGAGGAGAATAAGTAATTTCATATTTCATTTATAGGAATTAAAATTTAACAGATATAAAATCAGCCTGACTTCATACGAAATCAGGCTGATTTTTTGCTTGAATAATTGTTTATTTATTGTCAATTATCATTTGTATATGAGCAATCTGCTCTTGAGATAACCCCGAAACATCAACGGTTTCCCTCTTGTTAATGCCAAGCAAGTAATCGGCACTTACTGAATAGGTATTTACTATTTTAATAAGCATTTCCACAGACGGCTGAATATTGTCGTTTTCCCAATTACTGATAGTCTGCTTTGTTACATTAAGAGCCTGTCCGAATTACACCTGATTCAGTCCGAGCGAAAACCTTAATTCACGAATTCTTTTGCTTAACATATCAACACTCCAATACAAGTATCATAATATTTATATCAGACTTTTAATTTTATACCATAGCAAAAATATCATTAGGCTGAATTTCAAATACCTTGCAAAAAGCCACTATTTCTATATCTGTTATAAATCTTTTTCCGCATTCTATTCTTTGAATTGCATTTTTGTCTAAATCCAATCCAAAAAGCTGCAATTTTTCAGCAAGCTGTCTTTGACTGCATTTAGGATTTAATGCAAGTCTTAATTCCGCAATCCTCTTTCTGTATACATTATTCATATTTTTATTTTTATTTTTAAACATTTTTTATACTCCTTTGACATTTAGTGCTTGTCAATAAGAATATTTTATGCTATAATACAGCTGTAATTGACATTCAGTGAGTGTCAATTGCGAATAATAAATTAAATAACGCAAGGAGAGATAAAAAATGAAAAAAGTTAAAAGATTAACAGCCGTAATACTGTCTGCACTTATGATGACAAGTGCATTTTCCGTACTGCCTGTAAGTGCGGCTGAGGTTGAAAGTAATACTTCGGCTGTGTCTTCAGATGAAAATTTTATAAGCGGTGACTATGAGTATTCATTACTTGATGACGGTACAGTTGAAATATCCAAGTATGTGGGTAATGATAGTGATGTAACTATTCCTGATGAAATTGACGGAAAAAAGGTTACGAGTATAGGCAAAGGTGCATTTGAAAACAATATAAGTATTAAAAATATTGAAATGTCAAACAATATACTATCAATATATGACGGTGCATATTATAATTGTCAATCATTAGAAACCATTAAACTATCTAACTCGTTGACAAAAATTTTGGTAGGAGCATTTGGAAATTGTTTATCATTAAAAAGAATAGATCTTCCGGATAGTTTATCCTATGTTGATGATTTTGCCTTTGGTAATTGTGAGAGTTTAGAAACAGTTAATTTTCCGGATAAACTTTCAGATAATGGCTTTTCAAAAGGTTTAGCAAAGTCTGTATTTGAAAATTGTATTAATTTAACATATGTTAAACTACCTGATAATTTACAATATATTGGTTATGGAGTTTTTTCAGGCTGTAATAAATTACAAAAAATCACTATACCGCAAGATGTAACTTCTATAGGTAATAAAGTTTTTTATAATTGCACTAATTTAAAAAGCATTATTATTCCTAAAGATGTTAGTTTTATAGCCCGTGATTCATTTGAAAATTGTAATATACTAACTATAAACGGCTACATTGGAACATATGCAGAAACTTATGCAAAAGAAAATGATTTTGAATTTATTGCAATAGATGAAACAATTCTCACAGGCGACGCTAACCAAGACGGCATTATAAATGTAAATGATGTTACATACTTGCAAATGCACATTGCAGGCAACAAAAACACCGACGGTTCTGCGCTTATTGACGAAACAAACAAGCAGTTGTTTGACTGCGTTGATATGAACAAAGACGGTAAACTTTCTGTTTCCGATGTAACCGAATTGCAGATTTATATTTCAAACAACAACTAAAAATCAAATGATACAAGAAAGGCTATCGCAAGGTTAAAATGCGATAGCCTTGTTTTATTTATAAGGAGTTATCCAAATATTTGTTGTAATATTTAATTATGATTCAGCAAATTGCTTGATAAATCATTCCGTAAAACCATAATTTACCCCCAACTATTGAAAAATAATCAAAAAACAAAACAAGCGACCGAACACTTAAAATGCTCGGTCGCTTTTGTCAGCAATAATTATTTATGGTTGTTAGAGTGGCATTTACCTGCCATTGCACAGGATGCACATCCGCAGCCACAACTGCCACAAGAAGATTTGCCCTTTTTCTTTGCTCTGAAATGGCTGATAATAATTGCAGCAACTACAGCAACAACTATAAGCAAAACAACTATTGTACCAATATTATCAAGTAAAAAAGTAAGCATATACATCCTCCTCTATCAAAATCTAAATTATTTTACCTTTACAGAAGTTTTTAATGTATTAGCCTCTTTGTATGGTCTTACGAGCATATAAATCATAAATGCAAGTACCAATACAGCGAAAATAAGACCGATAACATTTACATTACCTGTAAAGAGTCCGCCAAACTGATTAATCATAAGAGCGATTGCATAAGCAAATACACACTGGTAAGCTACTGCAAAACAGGTCCACTTAGCATTATTCATTTCTCTCTTCATAGCACCGATAGCTGCAAAGCAAGGAGCACAAAGGAGGTTGAATACGAGGAATGAGAAACCGCTGATTGCTGTGAAAGCACCGCCGATTTCTGACCATCCGCCCGGATAAAGAATACCCATTGTACCAACGATATTCTCTTTAGCAACAAGGCCTGTAACCGATGCAACGGCTGCCTGCCAATTGCCCCAACCAAGCGGAGTAAAGATCCAAGCAATGCAGTTACCGATAGCGGCAAGAATTGAATTGCTGATCTGATCCTCTGAAAGCATCTGGAACTGACCGTCAACAAATCCGAAGTATGTTGTAAACCAAACAATGATTGTTGAAAGAAGAATGATTGTACCGGCCTTTTTGATAAATGACCAGCCACGCTCCCACATTGAACGGAGCAGGTTGCTTACTGTCGGGAGATGGTAAGCGGGAAGTTCCATAACGAACGGAGCAGGATCGCCTGAGAAGATCTTTGTCTTCTTAAGCATAATACCCGAAACTACAATTGCAGCCATACCGATGAAGTAAGCTGATGTAGCAATCCACGGTGAACCACCGAAAATAGCACCTGCGATCATAGCGATAAACGGCATCTTAGCACCGCAAGGAATAAATGTTGTTGTCATAATTGTCATACGACGGTCACGCTCGTTTTCAATTGTACGAGAAGCCATGATACCCGGAACGCCGCAGCCGGTACCGACAAGCATTGGAATAAATGATTTACCTGAAAGGCCGAACTTACGGAATACACGGTCAAGTACGAATGCGATACGAGCCATATAACCGCAGCTTTCAAGGAAAGCAAGGAGTAAGAAAAGTACAAGCATCTGTGGAACGAAGCCAAGAACCGCACCAACACCGGCTACGATACCGTCAAGGATAAGACCGTTGAGCCAATCGGCACAATTAATAGCGTCAAGTCCGTTGCCGATAAGAACAGGAATACCGGGAACCCAAACACCGTATGTGCTTGCGTCAGGAGCGCCGTAAGCCTCTTTGTAATCTGTATTGAGATAATTGTCTACTGCCTCCTGCAACTGAGCCTTTGTTGTATTAGGAGTTTCAGTTACCTCAAGTGTTTCTTCATCTTCAACAGAATAAGTAACATTTGCATCGGCAGGAGTTAATGTAACGAGCTGTGAAAGAGCAGCTTTAGCAGCATCTTCAGAATAATTTTCATCTTCAAGATCAATTGCAGCTGCAATATCGTCATTACCGTATTCTTCATTGAAAGCTTCAATGATTGCATCTGAATCGCCGTAAGTTTCTTCTGCCTCTTCTGCCTGTGAAGTACCTATACCGAACAAATGCCAACCGTCACCGAACAATCCGTCATTTGCCCAGTCTGTTGCCATTGAACCTACAGTCTGCATTGAAATGAAGTAAACAAGGAACATAATTACGGCAAAAATCGGAAGGCCAAGCCAACGGTTTGTAACAACCTTATCAATCTTATCTGATGTTGAAAGGTTGCCCTTGCTCTTCTTTTTATAGCAAGTCTTAATAATAGTAGCTATGTAAATATATCTTTCGTTTGTAATAATGCTTTCGCTGTCATCGTCAAGCTCTTTTTCGGCATTTTCAATGTCAGTTTCAACATGCTTTTTAATTTCATCGCTAAGGTTAAGCTTTTCCATAACCTTATCATCACGCTCAAACACCTTGATAGCGTACCATCTCTGCTGTTCTTCGGGCATTTCGTGAACTACTGCCTCTTCAATATGAGCAATAGCGTGCTCAACAACACCGTTGAATGTGTGCATTGGAACAGTTTTTGTATTCTCGGCAGCATCAATTGCAGCCTCTGCCGCTTCCATAATACCTGTGCCCTTCAAAGCAGAAATTTCAACAACCTTACAGCCAAGCTCTTTCGCAAGTGCCGAAGTGTCAATCTTATCTCCGCTCTTCTTTACAACATCCATCATATTAATGGCAACAACAACCGGGATACCGAGCTCTGTAAGCTGTGTTGTAAGGTAAAGGTTACGCTCAAGGTTAGTACCGTCAACAATGTTAAGGATTGCGTCAGGTCTTTGCTCGATAAGGTAGTTACGAGCAACTACTTCTTCAAGTGTGTAAGGAGAAAGTGAGTAAATACCCGGCAAGTCCATAATTACAACATCATTGTGCTTTTTGAGCTTACCCTCTTTCTTCTCAACGGTAACGCCCGGCCAGTTACCAACAAACTGGTTTGAACCTGTAAGAGCGTTAAAAAGGGTTGTTTTACCGCAGTTAGGATTACCTGCAAGTGCAATTTTAATACCCATTAGTGTCTTCCTCTCATAAATTTAGTTATTTTAGACTAACTTAGTTATTTTAGACTAACTTAAAATTTAAAAATATCGGGGATAAACCCCGTATTTAACTTAAACAAGTTCAATCATTTCAGCATCGGCTTTGCGCAAAGAAAGCTCATAACCTCTTACTGTAACTTCAATAGGATCACCGAGCGGCGCAACTTTACGGATATAAATTTCAACGCCCTTTGTAATACCCATATCCATAATTCTGCGCTTAATAGCGCCCGCACCGTTAAGTTTTGCAACTTTTACGGTTTCTCCGATTTTTGCTTCTCTCAGAGTTCTCATATTGTACCTCCATTAAATCATAATTTTGCTTGCCATTTCACGGCTGATTGCAACTCGTGCTCCTTTTACATTAACAATAAGGTTACCCGCCATTGAAGAAACAACTGTAACTGTGCCGCCAACAACAAAACCCAAGTTTTCAAGATGTGCACGAACCTCAGAGTTACCTCCGATTTTTTTAATAATGTTTTCAACGCCCGGATCGGCAAATGTTAAAGGCATAAGCTCACCATCCTCGCTATACAACATTAGTGCTAACTAACTTTGACAGTACAAAAAAGTTAGCGCTCGCTAACTGATTATTAGTTTACTACTTTTATATTAAAAAGTCAATAAGTTTAATAAATTTAAAATAATTCAACACTAATTTCGTTAAATTGACAAATTTTATATTACTTAATTCGGTAAATTGATATATTCTTTTTAATACTTTTTCGCATCTGTTTACCGCAAATCTTTTGCATATCAATATTATGCAATTTCAAAGCAAAATATGAATTATTTTTATATAAACAATAAACAAGCGGTGGTTTTTTGCCACCGCTTGCTAAGGTTTTTATTTTTATTTTTTAAAATTTGTCTTATACGAAATTTTATGTTACAATTTTAGAATATTCATAATAATGTAACTTTCAAATTTTGCATACAATAAAAATTAATTTAAAGCTAAAAGGCGGTGAAGTAATGCACAAAAAGATTAAAATTTCAATTTTGGTTATGCTCTTAATTTTGCTTTGTACTCTTTTTAACGGTTGTACGAACCATATAAAGACCATTTCAGTCAATAACGAGGATTACTTTAATGCATTAAAATGCGATAATGATGAATATAATTTAGTTATATCCGAAAGGTCGGCAGTAGATAATCTCAATAACGGTTATGCTGCTCAAGCTGATGAACTGCTTGCAAAAAGCCTTATGGATAGTGGCAGGCATTATTATTGGTATCCACATTATATCACAACGATAGTAATAGCAGTTGACACAGGCAAAGTAAAAGAAAACATAAACAGCTTTAATTCTCTTGCAGGTGTTGAAGAAAAAATCTATATAGATTCAGATTATTATAATTACATTACCGCATCAATCGGCTATTCGCTTAAAAAAGAAAATTACCGTCTTGACGATGCCATTAATTACCTGAAAGAAATGGAAAGAAATGGCAGACTCAGCAACAGCAATACTGAACTTCCAATATGGATCTGCACCGATACACAGGCTGTTAAACTAAAACGAGGTAACAAAAATATAGACATTATTATTCCAAATGATGGTACGCTTTCTTTTGTGCAAGGAATAATTTCACCATACCCACTATGTTTTGAAAACAATCTCTGCAATAATATAAATCAAAATGACTTGCGAACATATAACAACGCATCTCTCCTGTATCCTACCCAAGAAAAATATTCTAACGCTGTTATTTATACCGATTACCGGCACTTTAACGAGCAATCAACAAATGTTATTAAAAAGATGAGGAGAACAGTTTTTGAGCAACGCAGATATTCAACAGCAGACGGACAAGAGCATATTTTGTCAGCAGTATTTTTCATTACATTAACAGTGCTGTGGATAGCTGTGCTTGGCTTGAGAGTAATTAACAAAAGGGTTAAATTATCTTTTATTATTATCGGTTCAATGCTTATTCTATGGCTTACAGCGAGGTGCATTAAGTGGCAAATTAATTCTCCGATGATTGAAAGACAGCTTTGGTACAGCTACTATCTTTTTCAATTCGGTATAGCAACAGGTCTGTTATATTTAACAAGCGTAACAGACAAACCAAGCAGCAACAAAATCATACCGCTGCGGATTCTGCCTTTTATAGTGGTTGAACTATTTCTGCTATGTCTGATATACACAAATGACTACCATCAGCTTGCTTTTTCGTTTTATAACGGAATTGAAAACGGTTCCTCTGAATACACCTACGGCATTGTATATTATTTATCTATGCTGTGCATTGGATTACAAACTTTCATTGTATTGTTGTGGCTTATAGTACGCAGTATAAAAAGTCCGAATAAGCTAAATATTTTTTACCCTGTTACTTTTTTTCTTTTGATTTTTTTATATACTGTTGCCTATGTAATGCGTCTGCCGTTTGCCTTTGAGGGTGATATGACGGTAGTTATCACATTTATTATCCTCGCATTTATGGAAGTATGCTTGCGTAGCAGTCTTATTCCCACCAACACAAAATACAAAAATCTTTTTAAAAATTCACCACTTAAAATGGAAATTCTCAACAATTATTTTGAAAAAGAAATTACCGCAAATTTCGACTACTGCCTTACCGATAAACAAAAAGGCAGCATTATTAACGGTAAAAATCCAATAAAACTTGATGAGAACACACTGCTTTTCAGCAAGAAAATTTCCGGCGGATATGTTGTTTGGCAGGACGATATTTCTCAGCTGAACAAAATGTATTCAAATACTAAAACTACTGTAGAAAAGCTAAGGGCAACCAATGCCTTAATCAGAAAAGAAGAAAAAGCAAGGCGAAAATACTTACAAAACGAGGAAAAAATTGACATCTGCAACAGTCTTGAAAGTGAAATTTCCGATAAACTCAAGTTGCTTTCCCGTTTACCTGAAAAGATGAAAAATCAAAACAATAATTCCCTGCTTACTGTCAAAGCCGCATTACTTTTGTGCTACATAAAACGCAGGTGTAATATGTTTTTTATTGCTCTTGAGGAAAAATATTTTTCCTCTGATGAACTAAGTATGTATATAGACGAACTCGGAAGCTTTGCAGAATATTCCAAAGTAAAGCTGCTCTGCACCAATAACGGCAATAAAAAGCTTGACATTGAACACGCAAATCTTATGTATGAGTTTATGTACAACATTCTTGACGAAGCAACACAAACAAAATGCGAATACATATTTGCTCACACAGAAATATCCGATAAGGAAATTTCTATAAAGGTGATTAGCTCAACGAAAATCAACAGTAATATTTTTGACAAAAAATTTATGATTTCACTTGAAAAATCGGGTGGTAAAATCATCGAGCAAAATGATGACGATAACCTTGGCATTTGGCTTTTGCTTAAGGGTGGTGAAAAGCAATGAATTACATTTATTTTTATCCTGAATTTGTGCGAATTTTAGTTTGTATCTTGATAATTGCAGGCATTTGTATGCAATGCTTTGCATTTATATACAAATTTAACAGTGGAGCAAAAGGTTTTAAATATGTTTGCGAACTATCATTTGAATTTTCCGTAATACTGCTGCAATTTATTTATGGTTATATATATTCCTGCATTTATTACCAAACTAATATATCAATTTATTATCCCGAACAATATTTAGCTGTTGGGTACATAGCATCCATTTTGTTTTTAATTATGCTTATTGCAACTGCTGTTTATTTAAAGCAAGCACACATAACATTATCAATATGCTTTGCTCTGCCATTGCTGCCATTTGCAAATAATCTTGCAAACGGTACATTTACAGTTGTTCTTTTTACTGCACTGATAATGTTTATTATAAGAAGTGTACATTTAATATTAAAAACAAGTAAATTAAAACGAAACACTATAACTCCGCTTTCTGTAAAGGAATCAATAGACGCGCTCAATACAGGAATTTTATTTTGCAGAAATGACGGGCAGATTCTGCTTGCAAATCATTGCATAAGTAATTTGATGACGGAGATTTTTAATAAAGAATTTACAAGCGGAATAAAGTTTATAAACGAAATCCGTAATATTTCCAACACACAAAATCAGCAAACAGTTTGCAAAGTTAAAAATTCTTATTATATGATTAAACAAACCGAAATGTATATAAAGAAAAAACCATACTTTCTGATTACCTCCACAAATGTTACAGAACAGATGAATGCAATGCAGGAACTATTGAGCCTGAAAGCAAGACTTGTTCAAAAAGGTAATGAACTGAATTTTCAGCTAAATAATCTTGAAACCTCATGCAAAGAGGGTGCTCTGTTACAGATACGCACAAGAGTGCACGATTTACTGGGACAAAAGCTTTCTGTACTTTTGCGAAGATTACAGAATAAAGATGATAATATAGACGCTGACGCTATTGAAAAATTCTGTAACAGTATAATGAAAGATATATTATCGGATGAAAAAAATGTATCTGATAAAAGTCTGATTCTCCTGCAAGAAGTAATGTCATCAATAGGTGTTGAGCTTGCAATAATCGGAGAAATGCCGTATGATAATGATATAGCCGCACTTTTTGTAGAAACAATACGAGAATGCAGTACAAATGCGGTCAGACATTCACTTGCCACAAAAGTGCGTGCAGAAATCAAGAGCAAGGATGGCATTAATTCTCTTAAAATCACAGATAACGGAACAAATACCTGTACTACAATCCAACTTGGCACAGGACTTTCCGGACTTAAAAATAAAGCAGAAATGCTCGGTGGAACCCTCAGTGTTACACCATATCCGCATTTCTCAGTTGAGTTAACCGTAAAGGAGGGTGAAAACTATGATTAAAGTATTGATTGTTGACGACCACACTTCTGTCAGAGAAGCTTTTAAAGCAATGTTTGAGAAAAAAGATGATTTTTGCGTTGTTGGTGAAAGTGCAAATGCGAACGATTGTGTGCTTTTATGTGAAAGGCTACGTCCGGATATTGTACTGTTAGATGTATGCACAGAGGGCTACTCCTCCGGACTTGTTGCTACGGAAAATATCAAACAGAATTTTAAAGATATTAAGGTAGTGGTTATGAGCGGCTTTGATGAAATATCTTATTCTCCTCGTGCTAAAGAGGCAGGTGCAGACGCATTTGTATATAAAAGCAAAAGTATGACATTTTTTATTGATACAATACGAAAAGTGCTCAATGGAGAAAAATATTTTCCTGAACCCAAAACAATTCCTTTGCCAAAGGGTGAAACTCCTTTTACTGAAAGAGAAATGCAAATTCTCAGATTAATTTGCAAGCATAAATCAAGAGGAGAGATTGCCTCGGAGCTTTATATCTCGGAAAATACAGTAAAATATCACATTGGTAATCTGCTTTCAAAAACCGGATGCTCAAGTGTTGCTCAGCTTGCAATTATTATGATTTCAAGCGGTTACATCAACCCTCTATATTAAAATATAACAAAATATAACTTTACCACCTTTTATTTACAGTAATTTTGCCAAAACTACCCAAATGGGTAGGGCAAAATATTATAAGTTACTGTACAATATAATTGTATCAAGGATATATCTCCTGTACAAATATATTGAAAAGGTGGTTTTTTTAATGAAAGGAAAAGGATTACTTAAAGTCGTTGGTATTTTAATGATTATCGGCGGTGCAATTTCTATTATCATGAGCATTATTGCCATTGCAAGTGTAGGTACTTTAACTTACTTCACAGACGGCGACCTTTCCTCTGTTCAACTTAATCCGACAATAATTTATACTTCATGTGTTGTTATGATTCTGGGTTCGGTTGCTGAGCTTATTGCAGGTATCATTGGTGTAAAAAATTGTAAAAAGCCCGAAAAAGCAACCTCGTGCTTAGTGTTCGGTATTATTGTTGCAATATTTAATTTACTCGGCATTATTATTGGTGCGGTTGGCGGTAGTGGCTTTAATTTCGTGTCACTCGTAATAGGCCTTGTATTACCTGTACTCTTTATTGTTGGTGCGGTAATGAATAAGAAGTCTAACTGATAGAAAATCACAAGGCAGATGTGTTTTTACTCATCTGCCTTTATTTGTTTTATAGAATATTATTATTTTGAAAATGAAAAAATCGGTTGTGATTTTATTGTGTATGCTCAATATATTTTTATTTAACAGTTGCAAAGATAAAAACAAATCAACTTTTTCACCTCAGCTTGAATATATAAGCATAAGTTGTAACCATTCAAACTATAATTATTGTTATAGCTTTACAGCATACACAAAAGACAGTAAGGCTTACTTTTCAGCAGATTGTACCATTGAGAATTTTGAATTAAGCGGTAAGCATATAGAATTTGAAAATAAAAAAATAGCTTATAATGAGTTTTTAAAAATTCAAAATTTCGCAAAAAAAAATAATCTTTATAATTTATATAGCAATCATAAAAATATAACATACGATGCTTGCGACATAACTACATACTCAATCACGACAAAGTGGGAAAATCAGCAAGAACTTACAGTATCGGATTATAGCTTTGATACTGATATTCAAAACTATTTATATTTATTAGCAAAAAAATATTGCAATTCAAAATAAAGGAGGAAAAAATATGAAAGCAAAACTCTCAAAAAAACTGCTCAGCATTGGGCTTTCGGTACTTATGGCTGTTTCTGTATTGCCATTGTCGCTTATATCAACAAATGCAGTAACCTGTAACATAAAAATCAGCAATATTACCTACCCACGACCTGACGCAAAACCTGATCATAATATTAAATACAGCGGTAATTTAAAGTACGAATTACTTGGTACAGTTTGGAGTTCAGACAACGACAGTATTAGTGCTTCAGTTGAACCAAAAGAATTTGAAAATTTCTATAATAGTCTTCTCGGTTCAATAAGTGAAGAAACGAATGACCTTCCAAAGTTTGTTGATACAAAAAGTTATTATTTTTATTCTATGTTTGTTGTAAGAAATCAAACAATACCATATGGAATGCAAGCAGATGTTGAATTTTATGATACAGATAACAATTTGCTTGAAGGATCGGAAGAAAGAATGTTTATGCCTGTATCCACATTGAAAAGTCAGCTTCCGGATGATACTTATATTGATCCCAATTATCTTTCCGATAACGATACTATTTTATTATGTGCGACAAAAAGAATTATTTGTTCTCCTAAAGACCATATCCACACAAGCGGAGCAAAGGCATATGACATTTTTGAGCATTATGAGTTATGCAAAACCTGCGGTAAAAAAATGCTTGATACGGTTTATACTCATAGCGAATCATCTTATAAAGGAAGAGAGCATTGGTATGTTGACAAGCAGCCTACCAATACAACAGATGGCAGATGGTATAAAAAATGCAGCAACTGCAATTATGAATTTGATTCACTTACAATTCCAAAAAGAAGCAATCAGATTATTGTTAAAAGCTATGACGAGCTTAAAGCCGCACTTGCAAAAGGCGGAAAGCAATGGATTACTATAAATTTTACCAATAGTTACAATGGCTATGAAGTTATAGAAGACTCAAAACAAAATAATGAGTTATGCTTAGATGATCCAAAAGCTGAAATTACTATTAATATGAATAAATTTAAAATTTCAAGGGAAACCCTTTATGATGATTGTCTTTTTAACATAAAACGTGGTAGTCTTAGAATACTTCAGTTTGATACTTCAAGTTTAAACGATAACAACACTACATTCAGTTTTTTCTCAGGAAACAATAACAGATGTATATTTAATGTTGCGAAGGGTGCAAGCCTAAGATTGAGCAATATATCGGGTGTAGCAAGAAGCACAGAGTTTTACTATGATTTTCCTTGCGTTATTTCAAAAGGAAATCTGCAAATAGACGGTGGCATATATACAACATATACTGAAAAACCGGCTATAAACATTACGGGAGGCAATGTCACCATTAACGGCGGTAAATTTGAAGCAACATCAAAAGGCCCTGTAATCGGTACTTTAGTTAAAAACGCTTACGAGAATGACTATAAAAATATAACTATTAATAACGGTCTTTTTGGCGGACTGTATAATGCGGTTGTATTTGATGAATATACAACCGCTACAATTAACCAAGGTAACTTTGAATATGATGACTATTATGAACGTAAACAGGCATTTGGCGTTGTAGCAAACGGCGGTAAACTCACAATCAACGGCGGAAACTACTATGCTACAAAAGCTGCTGTTGAAGCAACAGATATGCAATCATTTAACATTAACGGCGGGTATTTCAAACTATTTGATGAAAATAATTATAATTTTGAAGGTGCTGTGTGCATAAAAACAACATTAGATTCTGATTATCTCCCCGTTATCTCAGGTGGCACATATGTAGGCTCTTACGGAATTACTTTCTTGCAAAAGCCCAAAATAACTGACCAATGGTTAGCAAGAAGGGTTAATTTTTCAAATGTAATATCTTCAAAGTGCAAAGTATATGATGACGAAAAAAAAGTTGACATAAATATTGTATCAAACTCATTAGGTAAAAAATATCTTCAAATAATAGCTCCAAATCCGGTTATTACAACTCAGCCCACAGACGGGTATTCTCCAAACCTTGGTGACGCTGTTACCTTTGATATTAATGCAACAAATGCAGACACATATAAATGGCATATTATTGATGAAAATGGCAAAGAAATTGACTGGCTCTATATATTAACCAACGGATACGGTGAGCTTTCCACATCATCCGGAGGCAAAAAATTATTTATTACCAAAGTCAGCGACTGGCTTAACGGCAAACAGATATACTGCGATGCTATAAGTGGCAATAATACCGTACATTCAAATATAGTAAATATCAAAATCGACAAAAAGCTCAAATATATGAACGATATTTACTTTGACAATTTTGATGATATGTGTAATAACAAAACAATCGGTGATTACAAAAAGCCTAAAACCTCCGAAAATGCCCTATACACGATTGGCGAAGTAGAGTGGGCAAAGTACGGAAAACGTCTTGATGACAGCTACAAAATTTCTATAGGCGAAAAACTGAGTCTTGCACTTGAGATTATTCCAAAAAGCGGTTATGAACTGAACAACAACATTTACGGAAGAGTAAATGGCATAGACAGCGTAGGCACATTAAAAAGAGCAAACGGAAAAAGGTATATGATATTTGACATCAATGTTAGCGTGCCGGACAAATACAAAACCCAGAACATTGAGGTTAATATTAAAGCTCCAACAGTTGGTGCTGCACCTGCCAAAACGGCAAGTTGCGTTGCCGGCAATGTAAATATCAACAAAATTGAATGGTCACCGACTGACAGTAAATTTATAAACAATAAATCCTATACAGTAAAAATTGAGGTTACTCCTATTTATGGGTGGGGCGATATTGAAACAGTTACGGCAAAGGTAAACGGCAATAATGCTAAATTCATAAAAGAAGGCGGCGGAAAAAATAAGAAATATTATATTAGCTATACATTTGATAAACCAAGCGATGTTCTCCTTGGTGACATTGACTGTAACGGAACGCTTTCTATTCTTGATGTTACATTAGGTCAAAGACACCTCGCCGGTAATGTGGTACTTTCAGAAACTCAGAAACAAGCGGCGGATATAAATTGCGACGGTCAGATTAATGTAAACGATATGACTCAAATTCAGATTGTAATTTCAAGTGGTGCTGGATTATAAATACAAGAAAGCAAATCGAAATCTATCACAATAATGATTACGGATATGAACAGATTTCAAATCTCACCAGCCTATAGCAAATACAAAGAAAAAATATTAATTCGAGTAGTTAGTTGAAAGCAGTCGCAAAATTGGTGAATTCAAAACTTCCAATGTAAAGCTGTTTCTCATCAAATTACAGGAAGAAGCTCGAGTACAATAAAAACAGCACTCACATCATTGACCCGACCCCCAAAAGTTAGATTTGAAAGCGTAGTGGCTTTTAGCTGCTACGCTTTTGTTATGCAACTAAGGCATTAATCCTGTACTCAACCGGACTTAACCAGCCGAGTTTCTGTTTGATTCTCTTGTTGTTGTAGTAATCAATGTATTTGATAATTGCTTGTTTAAGCTCTTCATAGCTGTAATAAACTTTTCCATAATATATTTCTTGCTTTAATATTCCAAAGAAATTTTCCATAACAGAGTTATCGTGACAATTTCTTTTTCTTGACATACAAAGATAGCTACTATTCTAACATTGCTAAATTATCAAATATTGGAACGAACATACTTTTCCAATATGATGCTACCGACGGTTTTAGATATATAGTATTTCATTTTTGGAATGCTATTTCTTATAATGTTAGAATTTGTAAATCTCCTAAAGATAGCCTTGATATAAGAAATATTAGCTTTATAAAAACTTACCATTATGATATTGATGGAAACAAATCAGAGGCAGGATTTTTTTGTAAAGTAAATTGTACTGATATATTTGATAGTACAAGTGCTAAAAAAGTTAATGCAATAATATGGAAACAATTTCTTCAATTTCAGATACATCCTTTTGACGCTTCAGTACAAGCTTCGGTTCAAAGCTTGAAACTCTGTCACGAGGAACTTTAATTTCAACCTCTCCTGCACTTGTCCTGACTTTATTATTGGTGTAGCCGTTACGACGGTTATCGGTTGATTTTACACCGTGATCGTTGCTCTCATAGCCTAAGTGATTGTTCATTTCGCCTTGCAGCATTGCCTCAAACATCGGTCCGAAAATGTCTTTCAAGGCGTCCTGCATATCTGCAACGCTTTTCGGATGATACTGTTCTATGATCTGCTTTGCGAGGTTCTCACCCGGTGTGCTTTCCTTTTTCTTTGCCATTTCGTTCATTCCTTTTCTGTCCTTTCTTCCATTGTAGCACACTTTCCCGCAAATGCAAAAAGTGTGCAAGCTATTTTTCTAACTTACACACTTTATTTTACAAGCTCGTCTATGATTCAAGAGGGCAGCTTGTTTTTTGACTTTCTGTTGTAAATCATAAGCAGTATGATTGCAGCACCAAAGGAAATCAGCTCTGTGACCGGGAAGGAAAATATACCGCTAATTTTTCCTTGTTTTAGTTAATATTTTAACCATTTCTCAAACTAAATGCTACCGATTTCTCAAGTTAAATGCTACCTTTTGCTACTGTTGCATTTACTTTGAGAATTTACCGATTTAGAAGATGCAACTTATTTTTCAAGGAAGGATGATGACCTATGGGAATTTTAAAGGATTATTTAGGACAAGGAGATGCACCTACAAACAGAACGTCAGGCAGTGCTATACAGATGACAACAGTTTACTTAAAGCTTTCCAAATCACACTTAGTACTGCAATAAAAATAATAGCAAAGATTATAACATGCCATATCAGCAAAGAGAATGAATTTGAGTAGAGATTAATCAAAAAAGTATCCCCTGTTAAGGCAAGATTGTTTGCCATATTTGAATTTTCAATAATGGTGTTCAAATAATATGACACATCAAATATATTGTCATACGGTATGTACTTCGATATTATAAAAATACTAAAATCCGATAGAAAAAATATTATCAGCAATACGACAGGTATACCAAATGCCGTGATAGCCAGCAATACATATTTTATCGGTATTGATTTAAGCGAATTTAAAATATAATTCTCACTCAGATTTTCTTTTATATCTTTGATAAGTTTTTTGCAGATTCTGTACCATAGCCTTATAGCTAAAAAACACAGCGCAATGAAGAGTATCAGAAATATGATATTTTCAAAGTTCCTGATGACATTCGCTTTTTCAGAAAAATTTGTCGAGTGGTATTGAGATAATTTCATCTGCTCAATTAATGGTGCAGAGCTTGCCGAATTGTCATATGAAATAGTATATACATCACAATTTTCATATCCGCTATAACAGGTATAAGGAATGTAAATTCTCTGCTTTCCATCACTCGAAAGACTGTTAATAATGTTTTCGCTTTCCTGAATAACACCGCAAATCGTATAGACTTCATCATTAAGCGTTATTGTCTTCCCTACCGCATCGGTATTAAAAAACAATTTAAGTGCAAGGCTGCTTGAGATAACTGCAACCTTGTTTTCATTTTTTATATTTTCTTCGGTGATGCTATTACCATTAAGCTTTTGTCCGTAAATTTCAAAATAAAATTCATTTGTAAGAACAGGTGTAACAGTTTCTTCCTTTACATTTGTTTCATCAAGTTCTACACAAAAACTGACTTGATTAAATGAAATTCTGTCCGATAAATTATTCATATCTTTTACTGTCAAAGGTTTTTCATCAGACTTGAGATTATAATTCATCTGCGTTATGCTTGGCAATTGATTAAGCGCATTACCGCTGACATAAAAGCAAAGGCAAAAAACACAAATGGTAAGTACTGTAACTAAAACAGCAGAAAAAATTCTCTTCTTTTTCATCCGCTATTCCTCCTCAGCAATATGCACCCTGTCACCATTTGCAATGTTCTTTGAAGTCGAGTACACAACCTCCATACCGCTGTACATACTGTCAGAAGTTACCTCGTAATAAAGGTCGTCGCTGTTTTTGATGTCTACGGTAACTTCGCTGACAGTGGTTTTGTTATTTTCATCAGTTTTTGCAACAAATACCGTCCCTGTGTTCCCCGTTGCATCAACAGCAGAAAGCGGTAGTAAATATCTGTCATCAACACTCTGCTCTCCGTCAATAGTACCATATGTTACCTCTGTAACCTTTACCTGCGGCAAAAGTATGTTGTCAATAGTGGTTGAGAAGTATGTAAGAAGAGCAAGCGCAATTAGAAATGCAATACCAAATCGTAATGCGTATTTTTTCAGCTTATCTTTTTTCATTTGGCACTCTCCTAACTTTTATCAACTTGAATAAACGGCGAATCTATATCCCTTTGCCCATAAAGATAAATAAGCAAAGGAATTATCATAAACATAACTCCGCAGGCAAAAATTATTCCATAATCGGAGTTACTTATATCCGACAGTCCGATTGAAAGTGGATACATAGCCTCATCATCAAAGTAGATAAGTGGCTGTTCAACAACATTCCAATTATCAATGAAGCAGAGCAAAGTCAGGGTAATTAGCCCTCCCTTTATTTGCGGCAAAATAATGTTTGTAAAAATCTTAAAATATGACGCACCGTCAATTCTTGCTGCTTCGATAGATGATTCGGGAATATACTTTATGCTCTGTCTTAATAGACAAATTCCGAATGCAGAAAATGTACCGGGCAGTATTATTGCAAGAAAGTTATTAAGAAGTTCAAGATTGTCAAGAACAATATAATTCGGTACAAGTGTTACTTGCAAAGGTAAAATTAACAGAACAATATAAACAAAAAACAGCTTATCTCTGAAAGGAAATTTCAGCTTTGCAAAAGCAAATGCCGCAAGTGCAGATACTATAACTTGAGCTATTACTGTTGGAAATGTTATAATTACCGAGTTCCAGAATTTAAGAAGATATTCAGGGCGTCTGAAAAACACCTGATAATACTGTTCAAGTGAGAACATCTCCGGCACAAGATTTATATTTTTGTATTCTCCGTTTGTAAAGTCCAGCATAGAACTAACCTGTGAATTTGACATAAACGAACAGGCAATCATATACACAACAGGGAAAAGAAAAATCGCTGTAATTAAAATAAGAAAAATATACTTAATAATTTTTATCGTTCTTTTCACTTTACTGCCCCCTATTCTGCAAAGCTGTGCTTTCGTTCAAAGGCAAAGAAAGCAAACAGTATAATTATCATAAACACTGATAAAATTATTGACGCCGAGGACAATCTCGGATAATTCAGATTGTAGTAATTATTATTGATAAAGTTTTGCAGAAAATAGACATTTGAATTCGGATAATCACCAAACAATGCAAAGACCTCACGGAAGATTTTGAAAGAATAAATCAATTCCATAAGGAAAACAAAAAATGTTGTCGGTGTAATCATCGGTATAGTAATTCTTGTAACTATTTGAAATGAACTTGCACCATCAAGCCTTGCACTTTCATAGAGCGACTGCGGAACATTTGCAAGTCCTGCCGTAAACAAAATCACACAAAATCCGCAGTATTTCCAAATGTAAATAAAAATTATCATCACCATTGAAAATTCGGAATTAAAAAATTCAATAGTATTAAAACCGAAAAAATTAAGTATTCCGTTAATTGCTCCGTAATCATCAAAAACCACCTGCCACACGCAGATAAGCGAAGCTACAGGCACTACAACAGGGATAAGCAAGGCACTTCTGAAAAACGATGATATTTTCTTAAAAGAATTAAGAAACAGTGCAATTAAAAACGAAATCACCATTAAAAGCGGTATTGCAGTAATAGTAAATATTGCTGTATTTTTAAGAGCGAGCAAAAAGGTATTATTTTGAAAAAGGTGTATGTAATTTTCTATTCCTACAAAAGTGCCTCCAACGTATAGGCTTTTTATAAAACAAATTATGTACGGCACAACGTAAAAAACTGCTATCCCTAAAAATGATGGCAATATAAACAGATATGCCGCTATATGCTCTTTTTGTTTCCTTGTTAATTTAGATTTTCTCATAATTCATTCCTACTCAGTCAAATAAATTTCCGTAGCAGCCGAAAGTTGACGAATAAACTTTTCCTTTGAAATATCCCCGTTTAAATATTTATCAACTATATCACTGATTACCGAAGAATTAAAATAAGTATCCGATAAATAATTAAACCCATATAAATTACATTTTGTTATGTTGTTTATAATATATTTATAATCTCTTATCGCCGCACTTTGAGCAGTTTCAACAATAGCTTTTTCTTTATCACTAACAATTAAATCTCCAAAATCTATTGCTTCATCTATTGAATCAATGCATTTTTCCATAGCATCGCTGTTTACAGGCAAATACATACATTCTTCACTCATATTTTTTTGCACATCACAGGACAAACAGTACTTAATGAAAGGCAGTAATTTTTCTTTATTTTTACAATTATCATTAACGGCAATACCAACATCTATAGAGGCAGAAATTGAATCATCATCCATATTGTAATTATTTACAAACACAGGAGTTGATCCTAAATATTTTAAACACGAATATGTCTTTACTATAATACTAAAAGCAGGCATTTCCTTATATAAAATAGAAGCACCATTATTTATATTTTCATATAAAAAATAATAAACATTTTCGTCGGTAGTGTCATTCTTAATCAAGCTATAGATAGAATCCAAATCTTCCGAAAACTTATCGCTGTTAAATTCTGTATTTCCGCTGTTAAAATCTATATATTGATCTAAAAACGAATAAAAAAAGGCAATATTATCATCGGCACTTCCAAAAAGAGAATATTCTTTTTTATTTTTTGAAAGTTTCTCAGATAATGCTTTAAAAGAAAATTCAGATGATGTTAAATTGTACTTATTAAGTGTTTCCTCTGTAGTTATAAAAACATCAGGTGAATAGAACAAAGGTATAAAATATCTTTTACCGTCAATCACTCCTGCATCCATAATTTTTGAATTGCAGTTATCTATTCCTATATCATAACTAAATTCACTTATAAGCTCGTTTACATCTGCAATAGTTTTGCTATCTGTTAATTTCTCAAATGGAAGCTTTTGACTCAGAGAAAAAATATCAGGTCCCTCACCTGCCATAATTTCTGTTGACATTTTTAATTTCATTTCTTCCTGAGATTCAAATTCCACGATTTCAATTTGATAGGACTCATCGTAATGCTTTGTACAATATTTATTGTACCTTTTAATAATATCGCAAATAGCATCCTCATAGTATGCACAATATGTAAGCTTTGAGTAATTGCTTGAAGCTGTGCTTTCACCACATCCGCTGAAAGCAAACACAGTAATAATAAATTGTAATGTTAAAATTATCGCAATTTTATTTTTCATAATGATTCACCTTGTGATTATATATATCTTAACATAATTCTAAATTATTAATCTGTAGTTTATCTGAATTTTTATTATTTAAATCAACAATAACACTCTACTTGTTAATTCATACGGATAAGTAGCGAAATTAATATGCACTGAGTTAAATTCACTTCATTAATAATTGAAAGTAACATATAAACCCTTTGCAGGGTCAAAAACTACTACAGTATCACCCTTAACTTTAGTTATAACCACATAATGCAATAAGGAATCGTCAATCACCACATGAGCAATAGCAGGCAGAGATATTTTAGGCGTTAACACGCTTTTATCTGCTTCAACAACCTTTTGCTGAAAACCAAAATGTTCAATTACCTTTACAAGACCGTATGCACTAGTACCTTGTCGATCCGTACCTGCAATATCGCGAATTTTTGCTATAGATACTTTTAAACCGTATTTTCTAAAAATTGCGGCCAGACAAGCTGGGCCGCAATCTGTTTCGTCATTTTGTAATATACATTTGAATTTTTGCATAACACTATTCATCTAAATAAATTTCAGTTCTTGATTTAAGCTCTTTAAGAAATTTATTCTTATTAAATTCACCGGATAAAAACTTATCAACAGTACTGCCTATAACTTCTGTATTATAATAATCATATAATCCGCAAAGCTTATATTCTTTTATTTTATCAATATAGTTCTTTGCGTACATAAAATCAGATTCTGAAACACTTGTGGTGTTGTCAATATATTTTACCGCTTGTGCTTTATTAAATAAACTATCGTAAGATTGATTATTTACAGGATACTCCCACCCGGTTCCCCATGAAGTACCGGGTTCATAATTTTTGATATTTGCTCCGCAATAGTCACTTTGAACTTTCTCTGACAATGCATACTTAATGAATTTCAGTATTTTTTGTTTATTATTCGAATTATTGTTTATAAAAATTGCATCCATAATCTTTCCTATCGGAGCACCATCCTGATTTGGCATATTTGTAATCAACGGTTTGTCTCCGTCATTATCAATCGCTGCAATTTCATCATAGAGTGCAAATAATTCATACTGCCCGGAAACAGAAAAGATAGGCACAATTTCATCTGTCTTATTTTCATTACTGTTACAAAACTCTTTTAACGAAGTAATTGATTCCATGAAATTTTCACTGTCAAAATTACACTTTTGAGAATAGAGATCTACATGCTCATCAATATAATTAAGGAGAATTCTTTTATAATCTTCTGAGTCATAAAAAAATCTATTATTTGTTCTATCTTTTAGGATATTGTTATTCAGGGTTACCACACCGTCATATGTTAATTTGCTCTCAGCATTATCATCTGAATATTTTGAAAACTCAACGGATGATGTTAATAATATTTGTGGTTCAAAAACAACAGGTAAATAATATCTTTTTCCCTCATAAACACCTGCGTTGAGAATATTAGAATTATAATCTGATAAATCCAACTTATCATCAGATAAATCATCGTCAAAAATATCATCAAGGTTCGCAAATATCCCTTGTTTTATCAGTTTTTCTGTTGATGATGACAACATTTCCAATTCAGCTGATGTTATAATGTCAGGACCTTTCCCCGCCATTATTTCGGTTGAAAGACGACTTGCCATTTCTTTCATATCATCAAACTCAACAACATTTATTTTATAATCTGTATTACCAAATTTCTTGTTATAATCATATATAAAGGAGCTGACTGTTGATACTTGCGGTTCATAGTGATAATAAGTAATTGTATTCTCCTCTTTTTTGTCTGCTTCACATCCGACGCAGGTTAAAACAGAAAATATTAATACGACTGCCAATAAAATACTTAAAAATTTTTTCATCAGCTTACTCCTCTGTATAATAATAATTTACTTTAAACAAAAGTTTATTGATACAACTATGTCAAAATTTACGGATAACATGTTAAAAGTATATAGGAAATGATGTTGCTATTTAATTATTATCCAAGAAATACAACACTTGATTTTCCAGTTACCTGATATAAACCTAGACATGGACTGTACGTATTTGCATAATTTAGTGCAGCTTTTGTATGTGCTGTTGTAATAGTGCATTTTTTACTCCGTCCTTAATTTTACTTGATAATGAATTTTTGTTTTTCGTTGTAATCAACCTTCTTATTATAAATTTATCAAAAAAATATTTGTGAATGTTGATTTTTGCAAAAATGGTAATAAATCCGACAAAAATTGCACTCTATAATTCTTATTTAGGGAAGCAGCTTTAAACCTTATTTAAATTTTTCGATAATAAAAGTTTCAAATTCCTGCAACACAAAGCCAAAGTATATGCACTGAGTTAAATTCACTTCATTAATAATTGAAAGTAACATATAAACCATTTGCAGGGTCGGAAACTACTACAATATCACCCTTAACTTTAGTTATAACTACATAATGCAATAAGGAATTGTCAATTACTACATGAGCAATAGCAGGCAGAGATATTTTAGGCGTTAACACGCTTTTATCTGCTTCAACAACCTTTTGCTGAAAACCAAAATGTTCAATTACCTTTACAAGACCGTATGCACTAGTACCTTGTCGATCCGTACCTGCAATATCCCTAATTTTTGCTATAGATACTTTTAAACTGTATTTTCCAAAAATTGTGGCCAGACAAGCCGGACCGCAATCTGTTTCATCATTTTGTAATATACATTTAAATCTAATCATAATATACCATTTCATTCTGTTAAATAAATTTCCGTAGCAGCCGAAAGCTGACGAATAAATTTATCCTTTGATATACCTTTATGTATATAATTGTCAACAATGTCACCGATAACATTGTCATTATAATATGAATGTGACACATCTCGATACAAGGTGCAAGCGTTTACATTATCGGCAATGTCAATGTATGCTTTCATAAAATCGTTGTCAATCCCGATAATTTTATTATTATCATCCGTTCTTGAGCCGGCAACAAGCTTAGCATTATCGTAAACAGACATATTCACAGGAAAACTCAAACTTCCTGATGCTGTTGCACCAATTTCTTGAATTTCATCACTAAGAGTATATTTTATAAACGCAAGTGCTTGCTCCTTTAGTTGTGTATTATTATTAATTGCATATCCAGCCTGTATGTGTGCGGAATTAACATCTTTGTTTTTTGTCAATCCACGAAAGACTACAGGTGTTTCATTTATAGATTGATAATAAGAATAATTTCCTGCCATCAACGGAAATGACCGATTTATATACAATCCGTCAAACAATTCATTTGTATTGTTTTTTTGAGAAATCGTCAACATCTGCATCATTACATCTAAATTATCTTTAAATTCATCGGTATCAAAATACACAGCTTTATTTTCAAAATCAACATAGCTGTTTAAAAATCTGCAAAAGAGTTGCATTGGATAATCAAACCACAAAAAATCCGACAACTCATTAGATACAAATGAATAGCCTTCATCATTTAAAAAATAATTTTCAAATACATCTGAAAAATTACTGTATGTCAAAGAAAAGCCGTTATTTTCTTTGATATCGAAATTTTTCAATCTTTCTTCTGTAGATACCAATACATCAACTCCATAAAACAGCGGTACAATATATAAACCGTTATCATAAACTCCTGCGTTGAGTATGTTAACGTTATAATCATCAAGATTTATTGCATTTGAAGAATTATCATCTTTTAGCAAATCATAAATATTCATTAATGAACGGCTTTCAATTAATTTTTCAAAAGGCAATTTTTGACTAAGTGAAATAATATCAGGTCCACTTCCTGCCATAATTTCAGTTGATATCTGCGTTGACATTTCTTGTTCAGAATCAAATTTAACTATCTCAATTTGGAAAGACGGATTATTACTGTTTATGCAATATTTATTATATTTTTCTATAATCCAAGACAGAGAATCTTTATCATTTAATGTATAATAAACAAGATGATTTTGTTCGCTGTTATTTTTTATTGCACAACTTGAAAATGAAGTAATTATTATAACACTTAAAAGTATAGCTATTATGGCTTTAATAGATTCATGCGGTTTAAATAAAAAGCGTGTGAACATAATACATTTTATCCTTAGTCTATTCCGTTAAATAAATTTCCGTTGCCGCTGTGAGTTGACGTATAAACTTTTCTTTTGAAATATCTCCGCTTAAATATTTATCAACTATGTCACCAATTACTGACGAGTTGTAATATGAATGGGATGCATCCCTATAAAGTGTACATTTATTAACATAATCTGCTATTTTCATATATGTGCTTATAAAATCATTATCTATGCCAATTATTCTGTCATCATCATCTGTTACTCTGCTTGCTGTGTATTTCAATTGTTCATATGCCTTGTTATTAAGAGGAAAGCTTATACTCGCTGAAAGTGAATTGCCTTTTGCACCACATATTCTCATTTGGCAATCATCTGAAAGAGCATATTTTATAAAAGCATATGCCTGTTCTTGAAGTTTTGTGTTATTATTTATTGCAAACCCTATTTCTAAAAAAGCAGAATAAATATCATCACTTTTCACCAATCCCCTAAATACAACAGGTGTTTCACCTATTGATTTGTAATAAGCATATTTCCCTGTAATAAGCGGTAAGGAACGATTAATATATAAATCATCGAACAAAGCATTTGCGTTATCTTCCCTTGTGCTTATTACCATCTCACGCATAATATCAAGATTATCTTTGAATTCATCATCAGTAAAAAATGTTGACTTATTATCAAAATCTATATAACTATTTATAAATCTGCTAAAAAGCTGCATAGGGTGATCAAACCATAAACCGGTATCACTGTCATTTGAAACAAAGCTGTAATTCGTTGTTGAATTAAAAAAAGGAGAAAATTTGACTGACACATTGCTGTAGGTCAGTGTTTCACCATTGTTACCTGAAACATTAAATTGTTTTAACCTCTCTTGCGTTGAAACAAGCACATCCATTCCATAAGACAGCGGAACAATATAACGTTTACCGTCATACACACCGACATTCATTATAAAAGAATTGTATTCATCAAGTTCAATTTTATCTTTAGTTTCATCATTATTAATCAAACTATTAATATCCAAAAAAGCTTCATTTTCTATAAGTTTTTCAAACGGAAGATTCTGATTCAATGAAATAATATCAGGTCCTTCTCCAGCCATAATTTCTGTTGACATTTTTGTGCACATATCATCATTATTTTCAAATTCAATTATCTCTATTTGATAAGACTCATCATATTTTTCTAAACATATCTTATTGTATTGTTTTATAAGAGAACTAAAATCGTCTTCTGCATTAGAAGTATAATATTTTAACTTTTCGTTACTTTTGATTTTGTATTCATCACAAGAAGTAAAACTCAATAACATAGCACATAAAATTGCTAAAATTATACTATTTGAAAACACTTTTTTCATAATGATTCACCTTATGATTATATATATCTTAACATAATTCTAAATTATTAATCTGTAGTTTATCTGAATTTTTATTAATTCAGGTAGATTGGAGGACTTCTGTTTTAAAAAAACATAACTGCCCTTTTCTGCTTTTAACGCAAAAGAGGCAAAAAATAATGCCGACAGGTAATAGCATTAAAAGCTATAACTTGTCGGCATTTATATTCTTATTTTTAATTACGAACAATTATCCTCAATAATATTTCCGTCCTTTATCTCAATAACGCGTTGACATTTATTTGCTATATCTAAATTGTGTGTTACTATAATTATGGTAATTCCATTCCTGTTTAAATCAAAGAGCATTTTCACTATTTCTTCCGATGTTTTACTGTCCAATGAGCCTGTAGGTTCATCGGCAAATATGTATTCTGGGCTTGTAACCAAAGCACGCGATATAGCTACCCTCTGTTTTTGACCGCCGGAAAGCTGAGATACTTTTTTAGATTTCAGGGACGCAATTCCTGTTTTCTTTAAAGCTCTCATTACTGAACCTTTTTTATCCTTTATTTTCTTATTAAAATATAAGGGTGTCATTACATTTTCAAAAACAGTAAAATCATCAATCAATGCAAAATCCTGCAATACTATTCCAATCTTAGAACTTCTAAGCTTTGATTTTTTACTTTCGCTAAGTTTATTGATATCAATATTATCAAGATAATATTCTCCGTCAAAATTATCAATGCATGACATAATATGTAATAATGTGGATTTACCCGCACCGCTTTCTCCTATAATTGCAACCGTTTCTCTATCGTCAATTTTTAGGTTTATGTTGTTTAACGCATGAACCATATTTTTTTTCCCTTTTAAATATATCTTGTTCAAATTTTTAATTTCAATCATAGTTGCCTCCGATTATCTTTTATATTTAAAAACTTCTATAGGTGGGTTTTTCTTTAATATTCTATAAGGAATTAACGATAATGATAACAGTATCATAATTATAGCTATTATAGCAATATAATTAAGCCAACACATACTTTTTTGCATAACAAAAATAAATATTACAAAGAATACAACCAATGTCAGAACAATATAGATAACAGTATATAATAAACTTATCAAAAAACATTTTTTGGTTGAAGCACCGCATAGATATAAAATGGAATAAAAATAAAGATTCTTATAAGTAGAAATAGCAATGCAACCAATCATTCCAAACAACGAAACTAAAGATAAAGTTAAAAGAATCGGACCTAATGCTCTAACTCTTGCATAAGCATCTTCTTTTCCGTTTTCTAACACATCAAAAAAAGTTCTGACATAATAATAATTACTAAACAGTTTATAAGCTTCATTTAAATCGTTTGAATTTTTTAAAACTATAGCTTCAGTCATTCCGGTACTAATAATTTCTTTTGGCAAATAATTATATAATGTTAATAACGGAATTTCAAATGATTCATCTGCTTTGCCTAACATATCTTTTGTATTCAATTCTGTACCGCCATTATTAAAAGTACAGTAGTAAGAAGTTTTTAATATACCAACAATCTTTCCCGTAAAACCATTTTCTGAATCAATATCAATTATGTCACCAATATTAAAATGTTTATTTAAGGAATAAGGTATTACTACAGGAATGTTTTTTAAATCATCTGTACACTCGTTTAGCCATGTTCCTTCTAATAATTCGGGAGTATAATCATTTACAAATTCATCGCTATATCCATAAAGGGTATATTCTCCTAAGTAAGCTACACCACCCAATTCACAATAATCTATTGAATTTTCAGGTAATTTATTTAATAATCTTTCCGGAACAGAATTACCGCCATTATCAACTATTATTCCGTTTATATTTGAAAGTCCACTGCTAATGTACTCATCAACTGTAACAAAGTAACTATTTGCAGTAACTAAAATATCGCTTAATAATAAAGTGGAAGCAACTAATTGTATTATTATAATTATGCTCATTAATATATTCTTACAGAAAAGATGGTATGAAAATTTAATTAACTTCATTATTTTGTCACCCCAATCTTTTTTCGGAAATAGATATATTTTTTACATATTTTGAAATTACAGGAGCACTAGTAATAATAATAACTATAAAGTACACTATAATCATACTAATGTAATCATATATTCCTAAGCTGTATGTAAAATCCTCATATTGTACATATTCAATTATGCTTGGCAAGACACATCTTGAAAAAATACATCCACATACAAATGATATTAAAGCAATAATGAAAATTACATTAGCTAAGAGAAAAATGCAAGTTGTTTTTGTCGCACCGTTCAATCTATAAATATAAATAATTTTGTTATTCTTTTCTAATATATATAAATAGACAAATGCTACATTTATCATTGATAACAAAAATATTCCTATATATATAATAGTAGTAGAATCATTCCATAAGCTGTCAATATTTTTTATTCTTTCCGGATAGATTATTTCTGCATTTTCAAAGCATTCCGTCAATTGAGAAATAATTTTATTATTTTCATCGTCATCAGGATATTTATCTAAAACAATTGATACAGATTCATTATTATGCTTCACATCATTTATAGACGATATAGGCAATATATTATAACCGCCAACTGAATATGTACCAATTACAGTATATTTATCATTGCATATTGATATTTTATCCTCTTCTATCACACCTTCATCACCTGATATTATTACATGTTTGTTTGTCACAAATTCGTCTTGGTTGAAATATCTACCATGCTTAATGTGATTGGGATAGTAAAGATAGTCAAACATTATTCTTGTATCATCAATATTAGCTTTTATGGAGACGGCATTTAATTCTAAATCACACTTATTATTAAAATGCTCTATCTCTTTTAGCATCATATTATCATCAATGAATGCACCATTAAACGATACAGTATAGGTCTTAGAACTATCATATTTTTTATTTGCATTTGTATAGCTTGCAAAATACGAAAACACAAAAAGAGATGCAAATATAGATATTATCTGTATTAAACAAAGAAATCCAACCAATAACTTATTATTTTTTAAAAAATGCCAAAAGATTTTAATTGATAAATTTAACATTAGCTTTATCCTCAAAATGGTGCCCTTATAGTATAAGGACACCCTCAACTTGAATATCTACTTATGATTGAGTTCCCACAACATTGTATATTAATGTATTGCTGTTATTGCTCAACGTGAAAATGTGTTTAGTGCTACCAACAGTAGTACCGTAGCCTGCCTCTTTGTTTACATAATTTGAAGAAGAACCGCTTGCGGCCAAGTCACCGTATTAGCAACCTCCTTGTTATATATTTTATCAGAATATATAAAATTATGTTTATTTTTGCAAAACCGGTAACAAATTCGACAAAAAATGCACTTTTAATCTATTATAACGCTTCATCTTACAACTCTATAAAAGCTTTTAAATATTACAATCATATAAGAATATTACTTTTTAAAATTTGTTAACAATATTGCCGATGATTGATAACATTTTATTGGTTGATATTAATGTATGTAGACTACAAAAATAGGAATTTGTATAGCACAACATAGGAAAGAAATAAAAATGAAGAAAAATGCTTTAGCCAAAAAAACATGTTTTTCAAATTATCACATATCAAATATTGAAAACGGTTACTCTGCACTAGGTATTGAAAAATTTGCTAAAATCTGCAATGCATTAAATATCACACCTGACTATCTCTTATTAAGTACTTTAAAAAGTAATAACATTCCTCAAAATATTGTTAACAAATTAAATCATTGAATCTAATATCAAAAATAATATATAGAGTTTTAACTGAACAGGAATAAAACGGATGACAAATTCTTTTTTTTGAGTTATAATCCTAATTAAGGAGGTATAGCTCTATGAATGTACTGATATGTGATGATGATTTGAAAATCGTTCAGCAAATCAAAAATTTTCTCCTTAAATTATCAAAACAGTCAACCTATAATTTTGATATTACCTGCTTTTCAAATGGGGATTCTATATTGGATAAACAAATTAAAACTGATTTTGCGTTTATTGATATAGAAATGCCCGGTGTTAACGGACTCACAGTTACAAAACATCTCCAAAAAATAAATCCTAATATTATTATTTTTATAGTTACTTCTTTTCAAGGATACCTAGATGATGCAATGGATCTCAATGTTTTTAGGTTTTTGTCTAAACCCATTGACGAAAATAGATTTTTTAGGAGCATGAAGATTGCTTTAAATCTGTATAAACAAAGCACAGAAAAAATTGTCTTAGACTATTTTGATGAATGTCACAATATATTTACAATTGACATCTTGTATTTAACTATAGAAAATCGCAAAACTAAACTAGTTACAAAAACGCAAGAGTTCATTTCAAATAAAAAGTTTGATTATTGGAAAAAGCAGTTATCCAAATACGAGTATTTTGCCCAATCACACTATAGTTACATAGTTAATTTAAAGAATGTAACAGACTTTAATAAAAATGAAATCACATTATCATTTAATTCTAAAAAAGCAACAGTACCTATATCCCGTAGTTTCTATGCATCATTCAAAAAAGCTTTTTATGAATATATGGGAGGTACAACATGATTTCTAATATCTGTTACGCTATAGTCTTTCTGATTGAGTCACTCATATCTTTTTATTATTTTGATTTTAAATTTAAACGAAGAATATCAAAAAAATTTATTCCTATATCAATACTTTTATCCGGTTTAGTCCTATATATTATAAACCTTATCGAAATTCCGCTGATAAATGCTGTTTGTTTTTATGTTTGCAATTTTATTATCTTGAGAATTTGCTATAATTCAAGCATAAAATCCGGTATATTTGCTAATTTTGTCTTGTTGTTTTTAATGATTATCACAGAATTAATTGTTATTTTACCATTTTCTGTTGTATCTCGTTTTAGTCTTTTTGAAAGCCGGTCTGACGCATTTATCCTCATTATTCAGGCAATTATGAGTAAATTGCTTTATTTTATTTTTATATGGGGTGTTCTAAAATTTTCTGAAAAAGAGTCTAAAAGTACGGATTCTAAATTTTCAATATTACTTTGTTTTTTGCCCATTGCCTCAATAATCTTGATGTGTACAAATGTATATCTTTGTACATTCTACTCCGTAAACAACAACTTTAAAATTGCTATAATTATAGGTAACATTCTCATACTATTGTCAAACATAATAGTTTTTTACCTCCATGAAACAACGATAAAAATAAATAGGAAATACACTCAAATACTTTTAGATTATCAGCAGGAAAAAAATACAATAGATTACTATGATTTGTTACGAGAACAAAACGAAAATTCAAAGATATTAATTCATGATATAACAAAACATTTAAAGACAATTCAGCAATTATCAGAAAACAAAGATTCAAATATAGCTCAATATATTTCTGAAATTGTTAATGATTTTAGTATTATGAATCCAATTGACTACTGTAATAACCCTACAGTCAATTTAATTACTCATAGGTATTATGAGATATGCAAGAAAAATAACATCAACTTTACAATCAGTATAAAAAACGCAAATATTGATTTTATGAAAGAACATGATATAACCGCCTTGCTTGACAATCTTTTAGAAAATGCAGTTGAAGCAGCGTTAATGACAAATGAAAAATTTATTGATTTTTCTATTAGTACAAGGAACTCAAATTTTGTAATCATTAAAATTTCAAATTCTTGCAATAAGAAACCTAAATACATCAATGGAACTCTTGTATCTTCTAAAATCACCTCTGGTATGCACGGAATCGGAACCAGAAGCATTAAACGAGTAGTTGCAAAATACAATGGAAATTTAGAAATGAAATTTAATAGTGATACAAATACATTTACTTCTACTATTGGAATAAACTCTAATATACAAAATAGCAATCAAACATAATCTCTTATATTTACATATATTATTATTCGTTATTTACTTATTGAAACAGTGTTACCGCCCTTGTTCACGGTAACACTGTTCAGTTACGATTTATATAGGCTTTTTCGAGTTTTATAATAATCATGTAAGTGCTTAAGTATCGCTCTTTAGAAATAAATTATATTTTCTTAGACTTATATAATCTATCTGCATTGATACTATTGTCTGTTTCAACAATTATTTATGTAATTTTGATGTTAAAAATCAAATTATAGTATCAGGAAAAGGAATATCTAATGAAATGTTTTAAAAATCGCTATAACAATTTATCATATATAATTTTTACAATACTATCTTTGTTTTCAATAAGTCTGATTTTTAACAATAATGTATGGTTTGATGAAGCTTATACACTGTCGCTAATTCAGCACAATTATTCCGAAGTAATTGAAATATTAAAATCGGATATGCATCCTCCGCTATACTTTATATCTCTGAAATTCTTCTGTGAGATTTTCGGTTATTCAATACCGATTACCAAAGCTTTTTCGGTACTTGGCTATATTGCGACGCTTTCACTTGGCTTAACGGTAATCAAAAAACATTTCGGCAGAAAAACATCAACAGTCTATATGCTTACCGTCGGCGCGATTCCAATGTCGCTTTATTTCAGCGTTCAGCAAAGGTCATATGAGTGGTGTATATTTTTTGTTACACTTTGCTTTACGGAAGCTTTGCTGTTTCTTGAAAATCACGGGACGCGGCATTGCGTTATATTTGTTATCACCGCTTTGTTTGCCGCGTACAACCACATTTACGCTTTGCTTGCGGTCGGCGTGATTTTCATTTTCGTGAATATCTATGCTTTTGTAAAAGACGGAAAGCTGATAAAAGCAATCATAATATCTGATATAGCTATGACGGTGGGATATTCTCCGTGGATTATCCCGCTGTTATATCAAACCGAGGCGGCTGCCGGTAGCTTCTGGCTAAAAGGAGTAGAACCGCTTTCGGTGGTTGTGTTTGCATCGGGACTTGTTATTTCCACGCTGATACTCGCCAAAAAGGAAAACCGCAGGTTATCTGTAATATTTGCGATAACCTGCGTATTAAGCGTTCAGGCGATAGGTCTGCTTGTGACAATTTTCATTCGCCCCTTTTACATAGCGAGGTACAGCGTTGTTATATCGGGAATTTTCGCGCTGCTTGTCGCTTTCGGCACACAACATATAAAAGAAAAAGTTAAAAATATTATTTGCGTATTGCTTTGCGCACTTAACGTAGCCTGTCTTATCGGCACGGGAATATTTGAATACAACCCGTCAATGAATAATTTTTTCAACCGCTTTGATGAAATAGCTTCTTCAACAGATACATTTTTATATTGCGACAGCTCATTCGGAATTTTGTCATATTATTATCCCGAAAACACGCATATCTGCACCTACAGTGAGCCTTGGTTTGTGGCATTTGATAATATAGAATGCATAAATAAAAACGAACTTTCCAATAAAATTCCGCCCAACGATACCGTTTGGTTTGTAAAGAATGAATTAACTAAAACACCCGAATATATACAAAGTAATTTTGATTTAGAGTTGGTTGATTCATTCAAATGTGATTTTAATACCTTTAATGTATATTTGGCTAAAAAATAATATGTATTATATGTTCTTACCATCATACTTTTATAATGTTTTATTTTTTATTCTATATAGCAAACTGCTCTTACCACCCTGTTCACGATAACGCTGTTCGGTTTCGATTAATCCGGCTTTTTTCAAATCTTTAATAGCTCTGCGGACGGTAGCAGGCGACAGCTTTATGTCGCCTGCTATTTTGTTTACTGAGGGCCAGCACTCGCCATTTTTGTTGGCTCGGTCGTGGAGATAGGTATAGACTGCTACGGCTCTGTGGGGTAAGTCCATTTGATAGAGATAAGTTAATCTACTCATTGTCCAGCACCTCCTGTGGTGGTCTTTCGGTTCTTATGACTACTTTTCTTTGCTTGTCTGCATTCTGTTCAACGCTTGAATTTTCGGGTTCTTCTGTTGACTCATCTTTCTGTTCAGAATCAATAGTATTTTCACTATCGGTTTGTTCAGTGTTTGGAGAGGTTTTAAGATTTTCATTTTTCTTCTTTTTCTCACCGCTTGTTTCATCAAAATCCGAGTCAGTCACAGCCTGTTCAAGATAGTGAGGACAGTATGTCTTGATTATGTTGTTGAACAACTCCGAGCGGTTGGCATAGTGAACTTCACGGTTGCCGTTTTCCATGACCTCATACTTTTCTTCAAATTTTATACCCCATTTGAAAAATAATTTTAGCTTGACTTTCATCGGATAAAATCCTGTTTTCATCACTACAAACGTTCCTTTTGGAAGTGACTTCAATTCATCGGGAGTCATCAAAGGTCTTTCTATCATCTGCAAGGATTGCGACGGATCATTTTTGCTTCTGCTTACAGAGCCTGACATCACAGTTCTTGAACCGAGTGCTTTTGATAGCATCTCTGCACTTGTGCTGTTCGGAGCAAAGCCTCCGAAGATGGTCAGCTGTGTGTTATCTATGATAACATCAGCACCCTCTTTGCCGTAATTCTTCTCCAACTGTGCAAAGGATTGAATGATTGGTACTATCTGCAACCGTCTTGAACGAGAGGCTGAAAACATCATTTCTGCTGAATCAATCTTTGGCAAAGGCGATAATTATCGCCACCTTTTCCCCCGCCTCACACCGAACATGAGCGATTTCCACTCATCCGGCGTTCCATCGGTGTATACAAATTCAATAATCATATTTTCTTTAAAACAACAAAATCCTTGTGTTTAGATAGGGTTAAATTTAAGCGTTTTCTCAGCCTGTTCAGTTTATCCTTCTGTCTGCTGTTCAATGAAAATTTCTGTAAATAATAGCTTATAGTTTCTGCATGGACAGCATGTAATAAAATATGGACATCTTGTTTTATCAGTACAAGGTTTGAATATTTGTCGTCTCCGCCGTCTGCTCTTCGAGTTTTGTGATGATAATGTATATCGCCAATTACAAGAGGTTGCCCTGTAATAGCACATTTACCTTGCTGGGCACAATATAACGCTAATCTATTATCGTTATACTCAATGCTTTTGCCCTGCACAGGGTTTTCCATAAGGTAGTGCAGGATATTTACATTCACTTTTTCAAGCGACTTATGAACAGCCGCTCGCCCTTCCAGTGCGTAGATACACCAATTCCTCGCTCTGTGCTTTGGCGGCTTTGTTTGCACATACGCAATCGGAAGCACAAACAATCCTCGAATATATCTTAACTGACTGCTTTGTCCATATGAGCTTGTAAAATAAAGTGTGTAAGTTAAAAAATAGCTTGCACACTTTTTGCATTTGTGCGGTATTTGCCGTTCCGCTGATTTTTGACGACATAAAAATTGCCACAC